>ERZ772942.596-NODE-596-length-15640-cov-5.741931_pt1 | contig 15640 bp, 12 predicted proteins | sample MGYA00511135_ERZ772942 | MGnify/ENA primary metagenome ERZ772942 (study PRJEB29015, sample SAMEA2738099) | human oral metagenome | biome: human oral; feature: human-associated habitat; material: saliva | place: China | collected 2265 ... | reverse complement strand
GATGCGATTCGACGATTTGGACAAACGCCTGCGGCAATACGAAACCGCTTATGATTTTTGCGTACCACAGGAAAATTTTATTGTTGTACGCTTAGACGGGCGCGGTTTTACACGACTAACCAAGGAAATTTGGCAGTTTGAAGCCCCGTTCGACATTCGTTTCCGCGATCTGATGGCACACACCGTCCGTCATTTAATGAAATGTGGCTTCAATGTGGCGTACGGCTATTCGGAAAGCGATGAAATCTCGCTGTTGCTGCGCCGCGACGACAATACGTTCAAACGCAAAACGCGCAAAATCATTTCGGTATTGGCTGGTGAAGCCAGCGCCGCCTTTTCTGTGGCACACGGGCAGCCCTCCGCTTTTGATGCCAGAGTTTGCGTTTTACCGAACGAAAAACTGGTGGTTGATTATTTCCGTTGGCGGCACGAAGACTCATACCGCAACGCGCTCAACGCCCACTGCTATTGGATGCTGCGTAAGAAAGGAGAAAGCGTGTCCCGCACTACAGATGCCGTCAGCGGCCTGAAACGCGTGCAAAAGCACGATTTGTTATTTGAAAACAATATCAATTTCAACGAACTGCCTGCGTGGCAGAAACATGGCTTCGGTGTGTATTTTCAGACGGCCTTAAAAGAAGGTTTTAATCCGAAAACTGACGAAACCGTACAAGTAAAACGCCAAATCCTGCATACAGATTTCGAGCTGCCGTTGGGCGATGATTACGGCGCATTTGTCCTGGAAAGAATTGTTTAAATTGTTTAGAGGTCATCTAAAAATGAATACTGCCCCTAAAAAACAAGTCGCCATCAGCTTTCTCGGTACAGTGCTGGATAAAGGTTTCAATCAAGAGCGTTGGTTGAAATGGCGGCCGAATGTCGCCATGAATCAGCGTCAGGATTTTCATCTTGACCGCATGGAGCTGTTTTATGCGGAGAAATACCGCGAACTGGCGGATCATGTAAAAGCCGATATTCAGCAGGTGTCGCCGCACACAGTCGTCAATCTCGTACCTATGGAGCTGGCAAACCCATGGGATTTCTCCGAGGTTTATACCAAACTGCACGATTGGGCGACGGGCTATCCATTTGATACAGAAGAAGAAACCTATCTCACCCACATCACCACAGGTACACACGTTGCCCAAATCTGTCTGTTTTTATTGGTGGAATCGCGTCAAATCCCCGGCGTACTGTTACAAACCGCTCCGCCCAAAAATCAAAGACGCAGCATGGAGGACGGCAATGTCGGCAGTTATGAAATCATCGATTTAGACTTGGCTCGTTACGACGTACTGGCAGAACGCCTTGCCGCCGTACGCGATGACGCAGTGCGCTACCTGAAAAGCGGCATTTCCACCCAAAACGCCGCCTTCAACCGCATGATTGCCGAAATCGAACAAGTCGCGCTCAACTCCCCTTCCCCCATTCTGCTTTCCGGCCCGACAGGCGCAGGCAAATCCATGCTGGCACGCAGGATTTTTGAATTGAAAAAAGCGCGCCATCTGATTAAAGGCACATTTGTCGATGTAAACTGCGCCACTCTTCGCGGCGACGGCGCAGCATCTGCCCTGTTCGGCCACAAAAAAGGCGCCTTTACCGGCGCCGCAGAAAAACGTGAAGGCTATCTGAAAACTGCCGACGGCGGCGTATTGTTTTTAGATGAAATCGGAGAGTTGGGCTTAGACGAACAAGCCATGTTGCTCAAAGCCATTGAAGAAAAACACTTTTATCCCGTCGGCAGCGACAGCGAAGTCAAAAGTGACTTCCAGCTCATCGCCGGCACCAACCGCGACCTACGCCACGAAATTCACGCCGGACGCTTCCGCGAAGACCTGTTCGCCCGCATCAACATCTGGAATTACCCACTGCCCGCACTCGCCAACCGCCGCGAAGACATCGAGCCCAACGTCGAACACCAGCTTGCCCTAGCCTCGCAAGAACTCGGCCGAACCACCCGCTTCAACAAAGAAGCCCTGGCCGCCTACCTCGACTTCGCCCACTCCAACCAAGCACCATGGCGCGGTAATTTCCGCGACCTCGCCGCCAGCATCATGCGCCTGGCCACACTCGCGCCGCAAGGCAGGATACAGGTAGAACAAGTCCAAGCCGAAATCGAACGCCTCAAATGGTTATGGTCGGAAGAACCCTTTTCAGACGGCCTCCTACATAAAAGGCCGTCTGAAACAACACAAGACTACCCTGATAAAGTCGATTGGGATACATTGGATTTGTTCGACAAGCTACAACTGCAACACGTTATCGACGAATGCCGCAAACATCCCAACATGGCCGCTGCCGGCCGTGCATTGTTCAACATCTCCCGAACAGAAAGGGCAAAAGTCAATGACAGCGATCGACTGAGAAAGTATTTGCAACGGTTTGGACTGGAATGGGGGGATATTTAAATAAAGTGGGCAAGCTAGCTCATTTTAATCGCATTATTTTTCATCATTTATAAAAAATAAAAGGCATCAATCTGATGCCTTTTATTTTCGTTAACATGAAAAATTAACGTTCATGCCAACATTTGATCAATTCACGAATCACTTCTTTGGTTTACTTCAAAAATGCCGCATGATAGGCAATATGCTCACCAATAAAACTGGCGATGAAGTAATAGCTATGATCATAGCCTTTATGGAAGCGTACATCGATCGGCTGATTTGCCGCACGACAGGTTTCGATAAAATCTTCGGTACGCAATTGTGTTGGTAAAAACTCATCTTCCAAGCCCTGATCAATGCGCATACCTTGCACTTTATAGCCTTGTTGAATGAGCGTGCTGGCATCATATTGCTGCCATTTTTCGCGATCTTTTCCTAAATAGGCGGAAAAGGCTTTCTCCCCCCAAGGCACGAGACTTGGCAACAAAATGGGCGAAAAGGCAGAGACACTTTGATAACGTTCTTGGTTTCGCAATGCCAATACCAATGCACCGTGTCCGCCCATTGAATGTCCCACAATGGAACGTTTGCCATTAGTAGGGAAATTTTCCTCAATCAGGCCAGGCAACTCATTCAAAATATAATCATACATTTGATAATTCGTCGCCCAAGGCTGCTCGGTCGCATTAAGATAAAAGCCCGCACCTTGTCCTAAATCATAAGCCGCATCGTTCGGCACTTGCTCTCCGCGAGGGCTGGTATCGGGGGCAACCACAATCACTTGATGTTCTGCCGCATAGCGCTGAAAGCCTGATTTGGTAATGAAATTTTGTTCAGTACAGGTTAAGCCGGAAAGCCAATAAATCACACCAAGTGGTCGATTCTCCTGATTATCCGGCAAATAGACGGCAAATTTCATTTCGCATTGCAGCGTTTGGGCATGATGCGTCCAAACTTGTTGCAAACCGCCAAAAATTTGATGTTGTTCAATCAGTTTCATCACGGGCCTTAGTAATGAATAACAGAGCGGATCGATTTACCTTCGTGCATTAACTCAAAGGCTTCATTGATTTGATCAAGTGTCATTGTGTGAGTCACAAACGGTTCTAACTGGATATCACCTTTCATTGAATCTTCCACCATTTTCGGAAGTTCAGAGCGGCCTTTCACACCACCAAATGCCGTGCCTTTCCAAACACGACCGGTTACCAACTGGAACGGACGCGTTGAAATTTCTTGTCCTGCACCTGCTACGCCGATGATAATGGATTGTCCCCAACCACGGTGTGCACTTTCTAATGCCTGACGCATTACGTTTACATTGCCGATACATTCAAAGGTATGGTCAATGCCCCATTTATTGATGTCTAACAACACATCTTTGATCGGTTTATCGTAATCGTTCGGGTTTAAGCAGTCAGTCGCACCAAACTGTTTTGCCAACTCGAATTTTGCGGAATTGGTATCAATGGCGATAATGCGCCCCGCTTTGGCTTGACGCGCACCTTGCACCACAGCCAAACCAATCGCCCCCAAGCCAAACACGGCCACAGAGTCGCCTTCTTGCACTTTTGCCGTGTTATGTACCGCACCAATACCTGTGGTAACACCGCAGCCGAGCAAACATACTTGTTCGTGGTTGGCTTCCGGGTTGATTTTCGCCAGTGAAACTTCGGCAACAACAGAATATTCACTGAAAGTCGAACAGCCCATATAGTGATAGATTGGCCGACCTTGATAAGAAAAACGCGTCGTGCCGTCCGGCATTAAGCCTTTACCTTGCGTATCACGCACTGAGACGCATAAGTTGGTTTTACCTGAACGACAAAACTCACATTCTCCACATTCAGCGGTGTAAAGAGGAATGACGTGATCACCTGGTTTTACGCTTAACACACCTTCGCCCACAGCAACGACTACACCTGCACCTTCGTGTCCAAGCACCACAGGGAATACGCCTTCAGGATCGTTCCCTGATAATGTAAATGCATCAGTATGGCACACGCCAGTGTGGGTATTGCGGATTAACACCTCGCCTTTACGCGGCATTTCTACATCGATTTCCACAATTTGTAAGGGTTGATTTGGCGCGAATGCTACCGCCGCACGCGATTTGATGGTTGAATTGGTTTGTTTAATTTCCATTATTTTTGCCTTTTAATTCATTAATAAAGTTACTAAATGACACCAGTTTATACTTTGGACTCCAGTCTGAAGCAAGCGTTTTTTGCAATTTTGCTTCGGCAGTAGCATGATTGACTGAAGATGTAAAATGCAATTGGCATTTTATTGAAGTGCCATCAAATATCATTTTTATTTTAAATTAATAAACAAAACAATAATATAAATTATTATATCTTTCTCATCATTTCATTCGCCGATCAAATCCTCGTTGAGATGTACAAGAAAAAAATTCTTTAATGTCATATAGATAGAATTATTTATATTCCCGGCTACTTGATCTCAAGGAGAGCCATCATGGCCAATACATTGCACTCTTTATCCCGTAGTGCAGCAAACAATAAATCAGACGTCCTTAAAGGAACGCCCCATGATGACGTTTTACATGGCAGTCTCGGACATACCACATTCTACGGCGGCTTGGGCGACGATATTTATTACAGTAAGAACACGGACGACACCATTGTTGAATATGCAAATGAAGGCAACGACACGGTTTACGCCGATACAACCTTTACCTTACCGACCCACGTCGAAAACCTGACATTGGAAGGCAACGGCAACACCTTCGGATTTGGCAACAACTCTAACAATATTCTGATAGGCAACAGCGGCAACAACCGCTTGAGTGGTGAAGAAGGCAACGATTTCCTGTACGGCATGGGCGGCAACGACACCCTGTCAGGTGGCAATGGAAATGATCACCTCAACGGAGGAGACGGAGATGACTATCTTGCAGGCGGCTTGGGTAGCGACACCATCATAACAGGACAGGTGCAGGCAGAGACACTGTCGCCTTTACTGCAGCAGATATTCGTGAAGGCAGCATAGATCGTTTGCTCGACTTTAACCCTGAGACGGATAAACTCGACCTATCTGGTATGCGTTCATTGCTGACTGGCAGCAACGCCAATTTGAGCTGGTCAAAGATGTTCGTTGACAAAGACCCTGAGGTCATTCTCCAAAAAGACCATCCTTATCTCATCTTTGATACAGAGCAGCAGACTCTTGCTTATCGTGCAGCAGGTTCAAGCAGTAGCACCGTATTTGCCAAATTCGATAGCGACGATCCATCAAAATGGTTGGATGCATCCAATATCATCGGCTAAAGACCCGTGAAAAAGAACCGACAGTTTGAAATGAATCTGCTTTTTGAACTCCAAAGCAAAGATTTAAAATAAACATTATTTGAAATAAATCGTCAGTTCATTCTAAGCTGATTCAATAAAAACGTCGTCTAAAAACGTAGTTACAGGTTTCAGACGACGTTTCTGTTTCTAAGATTGCGCTTTCTGAAAAATCTGGCAAAGGTCTCAAACTGCTTAAACTTTATACGTCATACGTTCCCATTACGCTTGCGCTGTCCAAGATATGTCCTCGCATGGCGAAGTGCAGGTCGTTGAAGCGGAAGCCGCGCGGTAGGTTTAATACGGTGTCGAGTGCGTAAACGATGAGTTCGTAGCGGTGGCGGCAGTTGGGCGGATACATGCCGCCGTAGCCTGTGGCTTCTTCGATGTCCAACTTGCCCAACAGGCTCGCCCAACTGTTTGCGCCTTGCGTGTAGTCGGTGGCGGTCAGACTTTCGTTTTCGGCGATGGAGGTGCGTTTGAGGTCGGCAATCAGCCAGTGTGTCCACACAAATCCGCTGGCAGTAATGGCGTCTTTGTCTTCCAAAACAACGGCAAAGGATTTCGTGCCTTCGGGCGCACCGCTGATTTCAAAGGGGATGGAGTAAGTCGGCATGTTGTTCGGACTGAACTGGCTGCCGCGCTTGCCGTATTTGTCTTCAAATTCGCCGTTGACAATGGCTGAAGTCGTTACCTGCATAGTGTTCTCCTGTGGGGTTGGGGAAGGGGTCGTCTGAAAAAGGAAGGCTTGTTCAGACGGCGGGTGGATTGTCCGGTTTGCTATGGCTGCCGTTTTCAGACGACCTGTTTTTATACCTGCCAGTCTATCGGCGTTATGCCTTTTTCTTGCAAATAAGCATTGGCTCGGGAAAAGTGTTTGCAGCCGAAGAAACCGCGATAGGCGGACAGTGGCGAGGGGTGCGGCGCGCTGAGGACGAGATGGCGGCTGCGGTCGATAAACGCGCCTTTTTTCTGCGCATGACTGCCCCAAAGCATGAAGACGACGTGTTCGCGGTTTTGGTTGATTTGGTTGACCACTTCGTCGGTAAAGCGCTCCCAACCCAATGTGGCATGGGAATGCGCCTGTCCCGCGCGGACGGTCAGGACGGTATTGAGCAGTAAAACGCCCTGCTCCGCCCAATATTGCAGATAGCCGTGTTGCGGGATACGGAAGCCTTCGATGTCGTCCGCCAGCTCTTTGTAAATATTGACCAACGAGGGCGGGACAGCGACGCCTTCGCGGACGGAAAACGCCAGCCCGTGCGCCTGCCCTGCGCCGTGATACGGGTCTTGTCCCAAAATCACAACTTTGACGTTACCGAATTCGGTTGCTTTAAAGGCGTTGAACACGTCTTCGGCAGGCGGATAGATAATCCGCCCCATGCCGCGCTCTTTTTTGACGGTTTCGATGATGTGTTGGAAATAGGGTTCGGACTTTTCCGAGCCGATTGCTTCGTGCCAAGTTTGCATGGGGCTGCCTTTGTGAAGGGAGATAGTTGGGATTATAGTGCGGTTGTTTGTAAAAAGGTCGTCTGAAAACCCTGTTTCAGGTTTTCAGACGACCTTTCGTCTTTATTTTTCGTTTTGTTTGTACCAGTTGATGAATTCGTCTGGTTTGACGAAGCCGAGCAAGGGGTCGCTGCGTCTGCCGTCGGCGTGGATGGCGAAAATGCCCGGCGGGCCGTAGATTCCGTATTCTTTGTAGAGTGCCTGATGTTCGGGCGTGTTGGCGGTTACGTCGATTTGGAAGAAGCGGTCCATATCGACGGCTTCATGCACTTGCGGCTGGTTGAGCGTGTAGTTTGCCATTTCTTTGCAGGAAATACACCAGTCAGCGTAGAAATCCAAAACGACGGGTTTGTCGGGGTTGGCTTTCAATGCGGCGTCCATGGCAGCTTTGAGTTCGGCGACGTCAGTGAACATTTTGCCGTGGCCGGTGGTTTTGCCTGCTTCGGACGGGGGAGACAATGTCAGGAAGTGGTGCAGGGCGGTGGTTTGTTTGTTTGCGCTTTGCCAGCCGAACCATGCGCCGCCGATGATGAGCAGGAAGCCTAAAACGGAGGCTGCGGTTTTCAGACGACCTTTTTGTTTGCCGGATTTAACCAGCAACATGACGGCAGGGACGATCATGAGCAGGGTGTACAGCGCGACCACGAGGTAGTAGGGCAGGTGCGGCGTGGCGAGATAGACGGCTACGGCAAGCAGGATGAAGCCGAAGGCGTATTTGATGCCGTTCATCCAGTCGCCTGCTTTGGGCAGGACGTGGCCGCCGAATGTGCCGATGAGGATCAGCGGAACGCCGGTGCCGAGTGCCAAGACATACAGCGCCAGTCCGCCCAAAACGGCATCGCCGGTTTGTCCGATATAGCCCAAGGCGAATCCGAGCGGCGGGGCGACGCAGGGTCCGACGATCAGCGCGGAGAGTATGCCCATGACGAAGACGGAGAAGATTTTGCCGCCGGAGAGTTTGCTGCTTTGGTTTTGGAAATAGGATTGGACGGCGTTGGGCAGTTGGATGTTGAAGAGTCCGAACATGGAAAGCGCGAGGACGACCATCAGACCTGCGGCGGCAAGGACGACCCATGCCTGTTGCAGCCATACGGTCAGAAGCGCGCCCGTCAAGCCTGCGATGACGCCGACCAGTGTGTAGGTCAGTGCCAAACCTTGCACATACGCTACGGATAGCGCGAAGGCGCGGCCTTTGCCGGCGGTTTTATCACCGACGATGATGCTGGAAACAATCGGCAAAAGCGGATACATACAGGCGGTAAAGCTCAAGAATACCCCTGCGGTAAAAAACGCCAACAGGTTGGCGTTTAATGTGTCCCACGATAATTTGAAGCGGCTGCTGTCGTCGTTTTGCGAGGCTTTAGGCGCGGCGGCGGGGGATGGTTTGGCGGAATCGGGTTGCAGGAAGCGGTCTTTGGCGGATATGGGTTCGTCGCTTTGCGGCTGGTACAGGCCGTTGCCATTAATCTCGAAAGAAGTGTCCACAGGCGGGTAACATACGCCGGCTTCGGCACAACCTTGATAAGTCAGCGTCAGCTTGTAGGTCGGCGCGGCTTTTTTGTAAGGCCAGTTGACCTGCGCGGCGCGGTGGAACACGGTTTGTTTGCCGAAAAACTCATCTTCTTTGGCTTCGCCTTTGCTGAAAACGGGTTCGCCCAATACGCCTTCAGGCGCGGTGGCGGCGACGATTTTCGATTGGTACATATAGTAGCCGTCGGCGATTTTGAATTCGACGTTGATGCCTTTGTCGGTAACGTTCACTTGCGGCACAAACGCTTTTTCAGGCGGCAACAAATCGTCGGCGTTCACAGCGAACGCGCTGGAACACAGGGCAAAAAAGGCGGTAAAGAAGTAAAGGAGTTTTTTCATGGCGTCTTCTCGGTGGAAGGGTTGAACAGGCGCATTATAAACGCAGCAGCCGTTTATAGGCCTTAATTTATATTAAAAGCAGCGATTGTTTTTTATCGTCGCGAGGGGGGATTATCGGACTACTTGATAGATGATGCCCGTCGGATTGTCTCTTTTTCATAGCCGATTGGAACGGGAAAGGTCGTCTGAAAACGGATAGGGTAAATTCTGCTAAACCATTTTCAGACGACCTTTCATGTTTTACCGCTTGAGTACCGGTATCTTGAGCCGTTTAATTGATTTCAGGCTGCGGGACTTTGTGCTGAACGGCGTAAACGGCGGCTTGGACGCGGCTACCGAGGTCAAGTTTTCGCAGCAGGTTTTGAACGTGAACCTTGACGGTGGATTCTGCCAATTCCAAATGACGGGCGATGACTTTGTTACTGTGTCCGGCGGCGAGGTAGCCTAAGATTTCGAGTTCGCGCGGGGTGAGGGTAGAGAGTGCCTGATCGGTACGCGGTGCGGACGGGGAAATCAGGGATTGGACGAGGCGGGTGGTCATTTCGGGCGAGAAGACGTTGTCGCCGTCCACGGCTTTGCGGATGCTGTCGAGCAGGAAGTCGGCGTTGATGTTTTTCAGCAAAAAGCCGCGCGCGCCGATGCGCATGCATTCGGTCAGGTCGTCGCTGTCTTCGGAAACGGTCAGCATGATGACGGTTTGGTTCGGGTTGACGCCCAAGATTTGTGCCAGTGCTTCGCGACCGTTCATGACGGGCATGTCAAGGTCGAGTAAGACGACGTCGGGTTTGAGCTGTTCCGCCATTTTGACGCCGGACAAACCGTCGGCGGCTTCTCCGATGACTTCGAAGTCGCTTTGACGGGAGAGCAGGGCTTTGATGCCGCTGCGGAAGAGTGTGTGGTCGTCGATCAGGATAATTTTAATGGTCATGAGAATGTTCTCTTGTGTTTGGGTAGGGTTAGGGTAACGGTTGTGCCTTCATCCGGTTTGGAGCTGACTTCTAATTCTGCGTGGATACGTTGGGCGCGTTCGCGCATGATGCCCATGCCGACATGTTCGCCGGAAAGCGTGTCCAGGTGAGCGGGATCGAAACCTACGCCGTCATCGCGGATGATCAGCGTGAAGTCCTGACGGTTGTCAATGCTGACGGTAACGTTGCGTGCCAAGGCGTGTTTGCGGATGTTGGACAGGCTCTCTTGGAGGATGAAGATAATCTGTAACTGCTCATCGTTGTTCAATGCCGCGCCTTCATCCCTCCATTCGGTACTGACGTTGATTTTGGTCTGCCTTTCAAATCGGGTAAGCAGGGCAGAAACGGCTTCAGGGAAGTCTTTGTTACTGATTTTGGTGCGGAAGTTCAGCAGTAGTTCGCGTACGTCTTCATAACATTCCTGCACGCCGTCTTTGATGAAGCGGATATTCTCTTCGGCTTGTTCTTTTTGGTTTGAATAGAATGCGCTTTCCAGCATTTGGACTTGGAGGTTTAGGAAAGTCAATGCTTGTGCGATGCTGTCGTGCAGGCCTTGGGCAATCAGGTTGCGCTCCTGTAAAACGGCAAGCAGGCGGCGTTCTTGCTCGAGGCGGCTGTTGACGATGGAAACGCCTAATTGTCCGCTTAATGTACGCAGCAGTTCGTTGTCGTTGTTATCTGGTTTAAGGTCGTCTGAAAAATACAGGTTTAAAACACCCAGTTCTTCTTCTTGATAGCTGATGGGGAAAACGGCGTGTTTGAGTGCCGTTTTATCCGGGGCAGTATCTGGCTCATCCGAATCATCAGGCAGCCCGATGGACGCCACTATGTCCGTGCGTTTGCGTTCGTTATCCCAAAGGCGGATGCTGCCCGCTTCTGCGGAGACGGCAGGCAGGGTGCGCTTGAGAAATTCTTCCGCCGCCTGTTGGGGGGTAAAAGTTTGATGCAAATCGCGGGTGGTTTGATAGAGCAGCGTCAGATCACGGTTTTGTCGCGCCAGGTCTTGAGTTTGACGTGCCACTTGCCCCTCTAAATCGGTATAAAGCGTCTTTAGCCGGCTGCTCATTTGGTTGAAGCCTTTGTTGACTTGGGCAAACTCGCTTATCTGGTCTGTGTCGATCTGAACGCCGAACCTGCCTTGGCTGATGGTCTTTACACCGTCCCTCAGTGTTTCCAAAGGCCGGATAATCCATGCATAGTGCCAGATAATCATCAGTCCCGCCGCCGCAAAAATCATCCCCATCATAATCATTTGAAAGCGGCGCAACCATAGTGTGTTTTTCTCATTGGCGTGTTCCATCGCCTGTAAAAACAGTTCGATATTGGCTGCAAAACGGTAGAGCTTGATTTGGTCGGGGCGTTCGTAACGGCGCAGGACGGGTTGTATGTTGGCTTTCCAGTCTTCAATCAGCGCGGTCTGTATCAGGTCGTAGGCGGGCGGTGTTTCAGAGGGCATCAGCGGGTGTATGGCGTTACTCTGGCTGATGCGGTTGAGGTTTTGTTCGAATTCGCGGATTTGATTGTTGATTTGCGCCTTGGGTGCGCGTTCGCCGACCATGTAGGCAAGGCGGTAAACCTGCGTCCGCAAGTTGCCTGCATCTTCGATAACGGTGGCGGCATTTTGCAGCCTCCAAGAGAGTACCAAAGTCAGGATGACGGACAAAAGGGCGGAGCCGACCCATAATATGGTCAGCAGCTTCAAGCGCGAAGACAGGCTTAGGCGGTTTAAAAAACGGAATGTGAAAGACATAGAAGGTATATGCCGTTGGAAGTTTTCGGTCGGTTACTGTGTAAACATATCATTCATTCGGCTTAGAGGCAATCGGACCGACGAGATGGTTGCCATGAAATAGAGATGACACTGTTTCAATGTAAAATCATGTTATGATAAAATTCAAATTATATGAATTTTATCATAAGCCCGCTCACTCGGATGAAGACTTTCAGACGACATCGGGTAACCAAACCGCTTCACAAAGGATAAATATGAAAATATTTGCGTTGATATCGGCAGGGGGACAGTCAGACGGCGTAGATAAAGGCCTGTTGCTCTGGCAAGGAAAAACGTTGATTGATTGTGTTATCGAAAGGATTAGGCCGCAAGTTGACCATATTGCCATCAGTGCCAACCGTAATTTGGAAAGTTATGCCGTCAGAAGCCCGCACCTGCTGCCGGATGCAAGGCAATGGCGGTATTTGGGCGGATTGGCTGCATTGTGTACCGCTGCCAATGATTTGCAGATTGCCTCTGCCGACTGGCTTTTGGTTGTGCCGTGCGATATGCCTAATTTGCCGGATGATTTGGTAGAAAGGTTTCAGGCAGTTTCTAAAAAAACACCTTTGTGCAATGCCTTTTATATCGAAACACCTGTAACGCCGCATTACAACGTGATGTTCATCCGCCCGCAAATTTTACAAAGTACCGTACCTTATTTGAATTCAGGATTAAGGACGGTGAGGGGGTGGTTGCAGCAACAGCGTGCCCGTGTCTTACAATTTGACCATGATGATTGTTTTATCCGTTACGGAAAATCAAACATTGCCTGAGCCGAAAAATTAAATATATTCAAACTACTGGCATTTATTTGTTGCGAAATGAATGTCATTACACAAAAGGTCGTCTGAAAATTTCAGACGACCTTTTGTGATTGAAGGAGGCTTGGGGTTGCAATATCAGCCGTTAGCCTTGCTTCTGCCTTTGCGCTTGGTTGGCGCGGTATCCGGGGTTTTTACCTTGATTTTCACGCTTTTGCTTGGCTTTTTGTCTTTGCGTTTGGCTTTTTCCGTTGAGGTTTTGGCTTTGGCGGTTTTCTTTTTGCCATTTTCAGACGACGTTGCTGCGTTGGACGGTTGGGCTTTGCTGCGGCGTTTAGCGGCGGGTTTTTCCTGTTTTACAGGCGTTTTCATCGCGTCGTCGATTTCTTTCGCCGTCAGTTTGCGTTTGGTTTTCGAGCCGGTTTGTGCAGTGGTTTTGGCGCGGCGTTTCTTGCCGCTGCTTCCGCCGCTGATCAAGGTCAGGTCGATTTTGCTGGTGTCCAAATCGGCGCGTGCCACTCGGACGCTGACTTTGTCGCCCATGTTGAAACGGATGCCGCTGCGTTCGCCTTCTATCGCCATGATTTCGGGGCGGAAGTTGAAATAGTCTTCGCCCAAATCGCTGATGTGTACCAAGCCGTCGATGTGGATGCCGTCCAGCGTAACGAAGAGGCCGAAGTTGGTCATGCCGGAGATTTTGCCCTCGAATATTTCGCCGACTTTATCGCGCATGTAATAGGTTTTCAGCCAGTTTTCCACGTCGCGGCTGGCATCGTCGGCGCGGCGTTCGCAGAACGAGGTGTGGACGCCCAAAGCCTGCCAGCTTTTGCTTGGCGTGTAGGTTTGCTGGTTCAACACGGCTTTGATGGCGCGGTGGACGGTCAGGTCGGGATAGCGGCGGATGGGGGAGGTGAAGTGGGCGTATGCTTCGTAGGCAAGACCGAAGTGTCCGTCGCAATGCGGTTCGTAAACTGCCTGCTGCATGGAACGCAACATCATGACTTGCAGCAATTCGGCATCGGGTCTGCCTTTGAATTGTTCGGCAAGTGCGGCATAGTCTTTCGGTGTCGGGTTGTCGCCGCCACCCAGTTGCAAACCCAATAAGCCGAGCTGCTCGCGCAGGGTGGCGAGTTTTTCGGGTGTCGGGCCTAAGTGGTTGCGGAAGAGGGCGGTGTGTTTGTTTTTTATCAGGAATTCTGCCGCGCAGACGTTCGCTGCCAACATGCACTCTTCAATCAGCTTATGGGCGTCGTTGCGGACAACGGGCACGATTTTTTCGATTTTGCCGTTGTCGTCGAAAAGCATTTGGGTTTCGACGCTTTCAAACTCCACTGCGCCGCGTTCGAAGCGTTTTTTCTGAAGGATTTTGAAGAGTTTGTAGAGAGTGTCGATTTGGGCTTTGTGCGGATGGTCGAGGTCGTCTGAAATCCAATCCCAGACTTGGTTGTACGTCAGGCGGGCATGGGAACGCATAACCGCAGGGTAGAAGCGGTATTCTTTAATATTGCCCGCGTAAGTGATGACCATGTCGCACACCATGCACAAACGCTCGACATCGGGATTGAGCGAGCAGATGCCGTTGGACAGGTTTTCCGGCAGCATGGGAATCACGCGGCGCGGGAAGTAAACGCTGGTGCTGCGTTCCTGCGCGTCCGTGTCGATAGCGTCATCGGGGCGGACATAATGGCTGACATCGGCAATCGCCACGACCAAACGGTAATTGCGCCCGATTTTTTCGGCAAACACGGCATCGTCGAAATCGCGCGCCGTTTCGCCGTCTATGGTTACCAAAGGCAAATCGCGCAAATCGACGCGGCCTTTTAAATCGCTTTTACGAACATGGTCGGGGATTTTTTTCGCGGCTTTGGCACACGCTTCGCTGAATTGGTGCGGCAAATGGTGTTTGCGCACGGCGATTTCGATTTCCATACCGCTGTCGGCATAATCGCCCAATACTTCGATGATTTTCGCCACGGCAGGGCGGTTTTGCTCGGGATAAGTCTCGATTTCGCCGACGATGACCTGACCGGATTCGGGTTTGAAATGTGCGACGCTGTCAGGTTCCAAAACGATGCTTTGGTTCAGGCGTTTGTCTTCCGCTTCCAAAATCGCCACGCCGCGATCCATATAGAAACGGCCGACCACTTTGCTTTGCGCGCGTTCGACAATATCTAAAACCGTTCCTTCACGGCGGCCCTTGCGGTCGATGCCGGCAGGGCGGACGGTCACGATGTCGCCGTGCATGATGCCGCGCATTTGGCGTTCATATAAAACAAAATCGCCGTCTTTAGTGGGCGTGAGCGGTACGGCGAAGCCGAAGCCGTCTTTGTGCGCCTCGACACGGCATTTGACCAAATCCAATTTGTCCGCCGCGCAAACCGCACCGCGGCGGTTGATTAAAACCTGACCGTCCCGCGCCATCGCTTTCAGACGACGTTCGAAAAATTCGTACTCTTCTTCCGTAATCGACAACTCGCGTGCCAAGACTTCGATTTTCGACGGCACGCCTTTTTGCTCCAATAATTCAATGATCCACTCCCTGCTTGGCAGCGGATGTTCGTAACGTTGTTTCTCCCGTTTCAAAAACGGGTCTTTTTCTCGTAAATTTAAAGATTTAATATTTTTGTTCATTTTATTGGTTGACATTCTTTTTCTAAAATATATAATGACCGCTTCTTTGCGAAATAGTCAATCACTGTAACGCAAAACAGGAAATAAAGCAAAGCCCAGGTGGCGGAATTGGTAGACGCGCTAGCTTCAGGTGCTAGTGTCCTCACAGGCGTGGAAGTTCGAGTCTTCTCCTGGGCACCAAACCTTTTGGTCGCCGCTTTGCTTATCCATCCTAATTGCCCAGGTGGCGGAATTGGTAGACGCGCTAGCTTCAGGTGCTAGTATCCTCACGGGTGTGGAAGTTCGAGTCTTCTCCTGGGCACCAAATCAATTATCCGGCTTATCCGGATTTTTTATTGAATAGATTTATTTGTCTGATTAAGCTACAATATCAGACGACAAAATATGTTTGATTCCACAGAGAGGTGGATGAGTGGTTTAAGTCGCACGCCTG
>ERZ772942.591-NODE-591-length-15726-cov-3.946589_pt1 | contig 15726 bp, 10 predicted proteins | sample MGYA00511135_ERZ772942 | MGnify/ENA primary metagenome ERZ772942 (study PRJEB29015, sample SAMEA2738099) | human oral metagenome | biome: human oral; feature: human-associated habitat; material: saliva | place: China | collected 2265 ... | reverse complement strand
AAATAAGCCCATATTTTATATAGATTTGTGACATGAATCACTATAAAGCCCATTGCTACGCTGTTTTTGTAATGCCTATAATTGTGAAAAATAAATGAAAAAGCTTGATAGTATATTAAAGGTTTTGATATACTTAATATATTGAAAAATTTGAAATTCTCATATGATTTATCATATGAAGAAGCATAAAGGGAGCATTAATATAGTTTATAGGAGAAAGTATGAATAAGATTTTTAAAGTGGTTTGGAGCAAATCAAAAAACTGTTACGTAGTAGTATCTGAGTTCGCTAAGAATAATAGTGGTAAAAAGAAAATTGTTGTAGCAGCCATCTTGGCTGCATTAGCAATGACTAATGCTAGCATCTCTATGGCGGCAAATACTTTGCCTACAAATCTGCATGCAACAGCAGTAGGCTTAGGGGATGGTGCTTCTGTTACTGGTGACAAAGCTGTAGGCTTCGGTCAAAATGCAGCAGCTGCTGGTGGATATTCTATTGCAATAGGTTCTAATTCTAGTACCAGTGTTAACAGTCCACAAGGAATCGCTATTGGTGGTGGTAATACTGCTAATGAAGGTGCAAGAGTAATTGGGGAACAAGCAATTGCCATTGGGGGAAATACAATAGCTCAAGGTAACTCTTCTATTGTTATTGGTGGCGATGATGTAGTTAAAGCTGATGGTATAAAAGTTGTTTATACTACGAATAATGGTGAGAATAAGACTGGAGATTTGCGTAGTGCTGTTCAAAGCTTAACAGGCTTTGATATGAGAAATCCGCTATATACAGCGGCAACGGCTGGCGAATCTGGTATCACATTAGGTATGAAAGGTCAGTCTGGTAATGTAGGAATTGCAATTGGTACTGGTGCAAATGCGAAGGATCGTTTAGCAGGAACCTCTACTGGTGCTACTGGACAAGCTAATAATGATGTAACAAATGCTATTGCTATTGGTACAGGGGCTAGGGCAAATCGTGATAATGCTATTGCCATCGGTGGTGGTTCTAATACTGATGTAGGTGGTACAAAACAATCTAGCTATACATTGCCAAATAACGTTGTTGCTTCCTGGGCTGGTGGTGATAAAACATTGCCAGGTGACGTCGTATCTTTTGGTTCTAAAGGGTATGAACGTCAGTTGAAACATGTGGCTCCTGGTGAAGTAAGTGCTACTTCCACAGATGCAATTAATGGCTCTCAACTTAGTGCTATTGTAGACCAAATCGCTTATAAATATATATCTATAAAATCTTCTGATGTTGCTAATAAAGATAATACTGGTGCTATGGCAACTAATTCCATTGCTATTGGTCCAAATGCCGCAACAGACGCATCTGCAAGCCGTTCTGTAGCTGTTGGTGATGGCGCTAGAGGTAAAGTAGTAGATGGTGTAGCTGTTGGCTCAAAATCTACAGCTGATATTGCTTCAGGTGTAGTGGGATATAATGTTAATGCTAGTCGTACAGATACATATGCTGATTTAAGTGGTGCTGCCTTAATATCTAAATTAGGTGGTGTTGCTGTTGGTACGACAAACCAAACACGTCAAATTAATTATGTTGCTGCAGGTACTGCTGATACAGATGCAGTAAACGTGGCACAGTTAAAGAGTGTTAATCTAGCTTTTACAGGTGATACTGGTACAGGCGATGTGAACCTTGCTAATAGTAAATTGGCTGTAAATGGTGATAATACATACATTACAACTACAGCTAATGGTAAGAAAATTACAGTTTCTGGTAAAAAGCAAGATATTACAGTAGCAAATGGTAGCGCTACAGCAACTGCTGGTATGGCGGATTCTGCTAATGTAGCTAATGCGATTAATCAAGCGATTGATCAAAACAAATATGGTTGGAATCTTTCTGCTAATGGTGAAGCTACACCAGTAGCGGTTGAAAAAGGTAATACAGTAGATTTTTCTGGTGACGATAATGTTACGGTTGCTAGAAATGATAAGAAAATCTCTGTAGCCTTGAAAAAAGATCTTTCTAAATTAAACAGTGCATCTTTCAATAATGCTGGCGGTAATGAAACTGTTAAAATTGATGGTGATAAAGGTATCAATGCTGGGAATTTGAAAGTTGCTAATGTAGCAGATGGTGTTGCTGATAAAGATGCTGTCAATGTATCTCAATTGAAAAAAGTTGATGATAAAGCTGAAGCTAACAAAATTGCTATTGATACAAATAAAACTGCAATAGCTAAAAATGCAGGTGATATTGCAACAAACAAAACGGATATTGCTACCAATAAGGATAATATTGCAGATAATAAGCAAAAAATTGCCGACAATAAAACTGCAATTGATAAAAATGCAGGTAATATTGCTACAAACAAAGCTGACATTGCAACTAATAAGGATAACATCGACAAAAACACGACAGCTATCGCTCGTAAGATTTCTTTAGGTGGTAACTCTGGTTCGACTGATGAAAAATCCTTGAGTACAGGTGATGTGAAATTCAATGTTAAAGGTGAGAACGGTCTTACTACTGTTGCTAATGGCGACGATGTGACTGTTAAACTTGATGACACGACTAAAGGCAAAATCGATAATGCAGCTGATCGAGACTTGAGCAATTTGACACCTGACGGTAAGCAACAAGTTAAGGATTTAGCAGCATGGAACGTAGTCGCTAATAATGAAACGGCTGAAAAGGTTGAAGGTGGCAACACTGTTAAGTTTATCGATGGTGATAACATTTCCATCACTCAAAATGGAAAAGACTTCACCGTTTCTACTAAGAAAGATGTAACTTTTGATACGGTAACAGCTATTCAAACGATTACAGCGCCAAAGGTTAAAGCGACAACTGGGGTCGAAACACCTCAAGTAACAGGCTTGACTAACACTACATGGGTTCCAGGTCAAACACAACCTGTATCTGGTCGTGCAGCCACAGAAGACCAATTGAAACAAGTTGATGATCAAGTAGCAGAAAATAAAGCCAATATTGCTGATAATACAGATAAGATTGGTAAAAATGCAGAGGCTATTGCAGACAACAAACAAAAAATAGCTGATAATAAAACTGCAATTGATAGAAATGCTGCTGATATTGCAACCAATAAAGATAATATTGCGACGAATAAACAGAATATTGCTGATAACAAATCGGCAATCACTAAAAATGCTGGCGATATTGCAACCAATAAAGCTAATATTGATAAAAATACAGAAGCTATTGGTCGTAAGATTTCCTTAGGTGGTAATACTGGTTCAACCGATGAGAAATCCTTAAGTACAGGCGATGTGAAATTCAATATTAAAGGGCAAAATGGTATTGTTACTGAAGCTAATGGAGACGATGTAACTGTCAAATTAGATGATGCTACGGCTAATAAAATCAACAATGCAGCAAATACGGATTTGAGCAACTTAACAGATACTGGTAAACAACAAGTTAAAGATTTATCCGCATGGAATGTAGTAGCTAATGGTAATACTGCCGAAAAAGTTGAAGGTGGCAACACAGTTAAGTTTATCGATGGTGATAATATTTCCATTACTCAAAATGGTAAAGACTTCACAATTGCTACTAAACAAGACGTAACTTTCAATACTGTAAAAGCAAATCAAACAATTACCGCACCAAAAGTGAAAGCTACAGAAGGGGTAGAGACCCCTCAAGTGACTGGCTTGACTAATAAAGAATGGATTTCTGGTCAAACACAACCTGTAAGCGGTCGTGCAGCCACAGAAGATCAATTGAAACAAGTTGATAATCAAGTAGCAGAAAATAAAGCCAATATTGCTGACAATAAGGATAAAATTAGCAAAAATACTGCTGATATTGCTGCCAATAAAGGCAATATTTCTACAAACAAACAAGATATTGCAGATAATAAAGCTGCAATTACTAAAAATACTGGCGATATTGCAACCAATAAAGCTAATATTGATAAAAATACAGAAGCCATTGCTCGTAAGATTTCTTTAGGTGGTAACTCTGGTTCTACCGATGAAAAGTCTTTGAGCACAGGTGATGTGAAATTCAATGTTAAAGGGGAAAATGGTCTTACTACTGTTGCTAATGGCGACGATGTCACTGTTAAACTCGATGATGTGACTAAAGGTAAAATCGATAATGCAGCAAATCAAGACTTGAGCAACTTAACAGATGCTGGTAAACAACAAGTTAAAGATATATCTGCATGGAATGTAACGGCTGCTGGCGGTACCGTTGAAAAAGTACAAGGTGGAGATACTGTAAAATTCCAAGCTGGTGATAATCTTGTAGTTAACCAAAATAGAACTACTTTCACATATGGCTTGGCTAAAGACTTGAAAGGTTTAAACAGTGTTACCGTAGGTGATGAAAACGGTGTATCTACTAAGATTACTCCAGCAGGTACAACTGTGAAAGATGCAGCTGGCAACTCTACTGTAATTAAGGGTGGTGGCATGACTATTACTCCAGCAGATGTAACAGCTAGCCCTGTATCCCTTACTGTAGACGGCTTAAATAATGGTGGCAACCAAATTCATGGGGTAGCGCCCGGCACAGATGATACTGATGCAGTAAATGTTAGCCAATTGAAAGCATCTAATGCTGGTTTACAAGAAGCTGTTAATCGTGTAGGTACTGAAACACAACGTGTGGGTGCTCATGCGGCAGCTATGGCAGCGTTGAAACCAATTCAATACGATCCATTGGAACCAACTCAAATTATGGCTGGTATTGGTAACTACCGTGGTGAAACTGCGGGTGCTATCGGTATTGCTCACTACCGAACTGAAGATACTATGTTCAACGTAGGCGTTTCACTTGGTACTAGTCATAACATGGTAAATGCAGGTGTAACACATAAATTTGGTGGTAGTCGTGAAAGAAAAGATGCTATTCCAGAACGTTATAAAGCAGGTCCTATTAGCTCTGTTTATGTAATGCAAGATGAAGTATCTAGTCTCAAAAAAGAAAATAGTAATCAAAAAACTGTTATTGCTAATCAAGCAGCACGTCTAAATACATTAGAAGCTGAAAATGAACGTCAACGACAAGAATTGGCTGAGACTAAACAAGGCTTAGATGACTTGCGTGCAGTAGTAAATCAATTATTAGCCTCTAAAGGTTAAGAGTTGAGAGCTAGTTTTGATAATAGTTTAAGATAATTATTTTTCTGTGAACCTAAAGAACCTCTTATACACTGTTATACCTGATAGGGTACATACATTTTGTATAAGAGGTTCTTTTGCTATTTTGATATATATTCTTATTTAAAATGCATAACATATGAATGACTTTTCATATGTTATATGATATAATACAGTGGAAATAAGAGGTGAAGTGATGCCCCTACTATGTATGATCTTGCATGAATAGGAGATAGGATGTTAGACCGTATACAACGATGGCTTTCAATAGATACCATGTTACCTGTTGCAGAACGATTAGGACCTGTAGGAACTACAAAGCAGCTATATGGTAATTATTTAAAAATAGCTTGGCCAGCTACATTACAAGGCTTGATGTTACAATTTATGACGGCCATCGATTTGGCGATGGTTGGTGCCTTAGGTGCGTCAGCTCTTGCTTCGGTAGGCATTATGGGACAACCTGAGATGGTAATGCTCATCTTCTGTCGAGCCTTATCCATTGCCGTGACGGCAATTATAGCTCGTCGTCATGGTGAAGGTGATGTAGATGGTATGAATGCCGTGCTCAAGCAGTCTATTTTATTGAATTTTTTGATTTATGTACCGTTATTATTGATATGTTTCTTAAATTTAGAGCATATTCTACGTTTTACAGGTGCTGAAGATGGCTATATTGAAACAGCTGTTTGGTATGGTCGTTTCATAGTTATTAGTTTAATCTTTCAGTCTTTTAGTCAAATCGTAGGGGCTGCACTCATTGGATATGGTAATACTAAAGTTATTTTTAAATCTAATGTAGTAGGGAATATTTTGAATACAATAATGAACTTCTTCTTGATTTATGGTATTGGTTTCTTCCCTGAACTTGGTGTTATGGGGGCAGGGGTTTCCACCATGATCAGTAGTGCGATTATTGCATTATTGTTGTTGCGTACGATTTCACAACATACTGCTACTGGATTAACATTGCGCCATCCGTCGAAGTGGATTTTTGAAAGACCTGTACTTCATACGATGTTTCACGTAGGTGGCAGTTCTTTAGGGGAACAGTTCTTTGAACGCTTCGGTATGTATACATACACTATGATTGTAGCTTCCTTAGGTGCAGTACCTTTGGCCGCGCATTACGTATGTATGAATCTAATGGATATATTTTATTATTTTGCGATGGGACTTGGCTTTGCAGGCGCGTCACATACGGGTCAAAATCTTGGGCATAAAAGGCCGGATATTGCACGTACTTATGGTAAAATTGGTGCTCGTATTGGTTTAGTCGTGGGCCTTGTAAGTGCATTAATCTTTATTGGTCCTGGTGATTTTTTAGTACAGTTATATACTCGTGAAAGTGATGTTGTTACCCTTTCAGCCACTTTGATGGGCATTATGGCAATCGCTGCATTTCCTCAAGCATTACAACAAGTATACTCCGGTGTGTTGAAAGGTGCAGGAGATACATATTACATCATGAAATATTCCCTTGTGAGCGTAGCAATCATTCGGCCTATCATTACATATCTATTGTGTATTACATTAGGTTTAGGCCTCTTTGGGGCATGGTTATCTTTGTGCTTTGATCAGTCTCTAAGATTATGTTGTTCTTATTTTAGATTTATTCAAGGAGCATGGCAACATAAGGTTGTTTAATGAGATGTGAATATAGTTTTAATTTAACTTTTGCTTTATATTAAAAATAGGCTTCATGTAAATGTTAAAATTTAAAATACTAATACTCGATATAATTTTAAACGACAGATAATAATTATATATTTTGTTGATTATTCTTTTTACATTGAAAGTTTTAGAAGAATTCATGAAAAAATAGTGAATAAACTCTTGTCTATTAAAAATTTTTGATGTACAATACTTAATGTGAAAAAAATGACACATTGGGGAATGTGTTATCTGACCAGAACCTTCTGATTTCACGTATATATGTAAGGGATATACATATGAAATGATAAAAGCCTCCTTAGTGTATAAGGGGGCTTTTATTTGTTCAATTATAGTTAGATCTATTAGTGTATATAATAATGATTTTGATGAACTTACAGGACCAGTGATTTTATTGTTGTTAGAGAATCTTAAAAAAGATAAATAGTATTATAATTACGGGACTGTAATATGTGCAGAAAATCGCAGTGATTAGGTAATTAAGAGGATTTAAATATTTATATTTATAACATTAATAGATAGATATAACTAAAAATTCATCAAATATTCATGAAGAATGTTGAATTATATTGAAAAAATGTGTAAAATATAAGCATATTATTACCAAAGCCTAAGTATTTTAAGGGCTATTTTTGGAGGGAATTATAATGAATAAAAAATTATTAGCTTTATTGGCAGTTGCTGCTGTAGGTGTATCCGTAGCAGGTGCAACTCCACAAACTCAATTCAATAAAGGTGAGTTTCAAGTTGATCTTGGTGCGTCTGATTCTAAAGCAAAAACTAAAGCTTGGACTTCTGATGCAAAGTGGAACTTTGATGGCGGTGTAACATACGCTTTCACAGATAAAACAGCGTTGCAATACCAATACCATGGTTTGAATGATAAAATGTTCGGCACTAGCTATAGTGATAGAATGCAAGAAGTTAATTTGGTTCAATCCTTGAACAAAAATTTCGCAGTATATGGCGGTTATGCTCACATTTCTGGTGATACATTCCCTAAAGCAAATAATATTGCTCAATTAGGTGTAATTGGTAAAGCTAATCTTGGCTCTAAAGTAGACATTTATGGTAAAGCGGGTGTAGGGACTAAGAAAACTACCACTTGGGAAGCAGGTTTAGGTTATAAAGTTAACCAAGACTGGGATATTAATGCAGGGTATCGTTATATCAATACTAAACGTGATGATAAGTCTAATATTTCCTTCCAAGGTCCTGTAGTAGGATTATCTTACCGTTTCGGTGGTCACAAATCCGTAGCTCCTGTATACACTCCAGCACCAGCTCCTGTATACACTCCGGCTCCAGCTCCTACTGTAGAAGCGCCTGCATATAAAACTCCTAAATTGGACTACTATGTACAATCTATCTACTTTGACTCTGATCAAGATGTTGCTCGTGCAGACCAATATCCAAACTTAACGGCTGCTGTAAATGCTGCTAACCAATATTCTCAAGACCAAGTTAAATTAATGGGTAACGCTGATACTGATGCAAACCCTCAATACAACATTGCTTTGTCTGAACGCCGCGTACAACATGTGGCTCAATATTTAGTTAACCACGGTGTATCTGCCGATCGTCTTATCGGTATTGCTAATGGTGATGTTAAACCAGTTGCAACTAACTCTACAGCAGCAGGTAAAGCTGAAAACCGTCGTGTAGACGTTTATATTCATCGCTAATTTCTAGACTTATCTAGGTTAGCCCTACAATAAGTCCACCTTCAATCATGCTCTCTTGTTCATCGGGAATTCGAGCATGCGACAAGGTGGACTTTTGTGTTATACTAAGCTTGCATACAATACTAAGTCATACAATGTTCATTATGCTTTGGTAATGTATGCGATGTGAGAATCGTATAGTTATATAGGTGTAGCTTATTAATAGTGTTATGTGAAGTAGGTTATTATGAAAGAATTTAAATATTACAAACAGCTCATAGGGGCTATTATACTAGCGGGCATTATGATTATGATGGCACTACGTATAAGTGATATTGCTAGTGGTCTTGACGCTATCTTTACGGCCTTTGTTCCGCTCATTGTGGGTGCTTGTATTGCTTTCGTATTGGATATTCTAGTCGTTCGTTATGAGCGATGGCTATGGCCTAAGTGTGACTCTGGATGGAAGTATAAAATACGCCGCCCACTGAGTCTTTTGCTATCTTTTGTAACAATTAGCGTTATTGTGTATTTTATTGCTCGGATGGCTTTACCTCAATTGATTCATTCTATGTCGATTATTGTAGCTGCATCACCGCAATTGTATACGGACTTCCAAACATGGATGCAACATATTACAGAAACAATTCCAATGGCGTCGAATCAAACGATTATAGATGCCCTAAGTGGAGAGAATCTTGCTAAATATACTCGTGAATGGGGGACAAAAGGTGGCACATATATTGTAAATGCAATGGGCACCGTATTGTCGTGGACTTTGAACATTGGTCTTGGCTTAATTTTTGCTGTTTATATGTTGCTTGATAAGGAACGCCTTATGTTACAAGGTAAACGTATATTAAAGGCTTATGCATCAGATGAGTGGGTAAATCGAGTTAGTTATGTAACTCGCGTAGCAGTTCAAACATTTAGTAATTTTTTTGTAGGTCAGTTTATAGATGCTTTGGTTCTAGGCGTGATGGTAGGTATTACTTTATGGCTATTTAATATTGAATATGCTACAACGATTGCTTGTGTAATTGGCCTAACTGGTTTGATTCCACTATTAGGTATTTATGTTGGTGGTATCATTGGAGCCGTTATGCTACTTACTGTTGGCCCTATGGATGCTCTCATCTATGTAATTATTTTAGAGGTACTTCATCAAATTGAAAGTAACTTTATTTATCCGAAAATTGTAGGTAATTCTGTTGGATTACCAGGTTTGTGGGTATTTGCTGCCGTTATCGTAGGTGGTAGTTTGATGGGGGTTACTGGTATGTTGATCGGTGTGCCTTTAGTGGCTACATGCTATAAATTGATTATGACTGATGTAGATGGGCGACTTGCATCTAATGAAGGTTTATAGTATATTGTCTAAATGATATGATTATTTACATATTTTAGTGCTGTTGAATATAGCATGAACTTATAGAAATTCTAGCGTACTAATAGTTTGATTAATAGAAGCATAGTATCTAGTAGGAGGATTATAATGAATAAAAAGTTAATTTCTATGGCATTGACGGGTGTATTAGCAGTAGGTATGTTATCCGTTGCTACACCAAGTGTGGCAGACGCACGCAAAACAAAGCCTGAAACAAGTACGGATATCTCTGTAAAACGTGCACCTGGCGAGTCCATGGTTATGACTATGAGCCAAATTGGTACTATTTTCCAAAATCGCTATCCAAATGCGGCGCTTCATTCTGTAGAGCTCAACTCTAATGACTTGAACTATGGTTATAAAGTAGTTGGTTATAGTAAGTATCATCAGTACAAGATGAAAATTGACGTAATCACTGGTAATGCTTCTGATATGGAAGAGGGGGGCAAACCTAAGAAAGTTATTGGGGAGATTTTCAATAAAGATAAAGTTATTGAATCAACTCAAGCAGAACGTGTTGCAAAACAACAACTTGGAACTGATGCTGTTATGAAGGGCTGGAAGATTGAAGCTCATAATGGTAAGGTTTTATACTATGTGACTATGCATCAGGATGGTAAAAAAGTAGTTGTTACAGTAGATGCTGAGACAGGTGCTTATGTAGAACAATCTAAATCCTATAAATTACCACCTGAGCCAGATCAAGGCTTCGATGGTCGTAAAACAAATCTCGTTTGGGGTTCTGATATAGATATGGGTCGCTAACCTATCTATTGATGATTAATAATAAAAGAGCCGAAGGCAATGCCTTTGGCTCTTTTTTGCGATTCCGATACTATAAAATATCGGTTGATAGTGCTCTTGTGTTAGAATATTATTTTTTTACAATAGATATGTTTACAACAAAAGGACTACACCCTAGGTTTAGTCCTTTTATTATTTATAACTATAGTTGTATTACCAACGATTTTCGTAGTACACTTGTGTCCACATGATAACTTCGACGAGGGATGGATGGGGACTCATAGTTTCGCCTACAGTGATAACGGATCTAGGGTCCATTTCACGAGTAATACCTTTTTCACGTAAACGTTTAGTGCGTTCAGAAGCGATTTCTTCATTAATTGCTGTCAACGGAGTTACACCACTATTCATAAGGTTCACATAAGGCTGGAAGAGGATAGACGCTTGAGGACCTATTACATGCATACCAAGAATGTGGTTGGTGTCTTTATCTACCACAATTTTTACAAAGCCATCGTTTACATCTCCAGGGTTAATACCCATTGCATAGCCTTTAGCTGTAGAGGAGTAGTAGTTTTTACCCACACCTACATTGTAACCAGTCTTAATAGCTTCTGCTTCAGTAAGACCTACGCTACCAATTTCAGGGTATGAGAATGTGACTTTAGGCAATGTATCATATCGTGCCCAACGGTAATCTTCTTCACTTGTTGCGTAGAAGAGATTGTGAGCAATAATATCTGCTTCGTAGTTTGCACGATGACGGAAGGCAGGTTCGCCGTTTACGTCACCTAGTGCATAGATACCATCAACGGATGTTTCTAAGAATTCGTTAGTTTTGATCCAGCCTTTAGGCCAAGTTTCAATACCAGTGTTTTCTAGGTGAAGTTCTTCTACAGCTGGACGGATACCTGCAGCTACAAGGATTTCTTCAACTTTAGTTTCTGTAATTTCGCCAGTAGTACGATCTTTAGTAACTACTATTTTAAGGCCATCTTCTTGGCGGATTTCAACAGTGTCTTGGTTTAGAAGTACGTTGATACCACGTTCTCTGTAGTTGTTAAGTAAGTGTTCCGATATATCTGCATCTTCTTTAGGTACTAAACGTACATTGTGTTGAAGAATTGTTACCTCTGTACCAGCAGAATCAAATACGTGAGCGAACTCAACACCGATTGGTCCGGCACCAAGAACGGCAAGAGATTTGTATGGTTGTTTAGGGAATTTATCGCCAAAGAGGCTTTCACTAGTAAGGAAACCTGCCTCTTGAAGACCAGGTACATTCGGTACATTACTATAGCCACCTGTACCAAGGATAATTGTAGGCGCTGTAATTTCTTCAATGCCAGAACCATCGTTAAGATGGATGTTCATCACTTTATCGGATACAAAACTTGCTGCACCACGATATACATCTACGTTGTCATAGGCATTGTAATAATCATAAATGCCTGCAGATTCGTCAATTTTATGCCAAGTACGCTTGGACACGGTATCCCAGTCCATAGTAGCAGAACCAACATTAACACCGATTTTTTTGAATTCTTCCACTTCCTGGATCGCATTAGCTGCTGTAACCATTACTTTTGTAGGAATACAACCGCGAGTTAGGCATGTACCACCAAATTTACCTTTTTCTATGATGGCCACTTTAAGGCCTTTTTTTTGCGCAGCATCAGCTACGATGGTTGCACCACCTGTACCAACTACAATAATATCGTATTGTTTCATGTTGATTCCTTTCTATATATCTACTAATAGTTATTATCATTAACTATATTATACCACTACATTGAAGAAAATCAATATAGTTTGTTAGTGATTGGTGAAAGTTTATATTTAGTTTATCCAAATACATAATATTATTTCCAGAAAATTAAGAGGCGCGGATATATGTAACTTTCACAAAGTCCTATAAAAGAATGTACAATTAGTTTACAAAAAAAGACGGTCCCAAAGGACCGTCTAAAAAAAATTTTAGTTCCAATCTTGATGATAACCGCGTTTTGCATAATCAGCAGTAGCAGTGAAGAGGATATCTGTGCTAGAGTTAAGTGCAGTTTCCGTGGAATCTTGTAATACCCCGATAATAAAGCCTACGCCTACAACTTGCATTGCTACATCATTGGATATACCGAATAGGGAACAAGCCAATGGAATAAGTAACAAGGAACCGCCTGCAACACCGGAAGCTCCACATGCACCAATAGTGGCAATGATGGATAAGAGAATTGCAGTAGGAATATCTACAACGATACCCAAAGTGTGAGCTGCAGCTAATGTCATGATTGTAATCGTGATTGCTGCACCACCCATATTGATTGTGGCACCTAATGGAATAGATACGGAATACATATCTGGATTAAGTTTTAAACGTTTTGCCAAATCAAGGTTTACGGGAATATTTGCAGCAGAGCTACGTGTGAAGAACGCATAGATTGCAGATTCACGTAAGCATTTGAATACCAATGGATATGGATTGCGGCGGAGGTATATAAAGGATAAAATTGGGTTAATCACTAGTGCTACAAAAATCATAGAACCAAGTAATAATACGAGTAATTGGAAGTAACCAATCAAGGCTTCGATGCCGTTAGTAGCAATGGATTCTGCTACAAGTCCCATAATACCAAGAGGAGCGAAGCGGATGATCCAACCTACTACAGTAGTAATAGCTTGTGCAATGGACTCCATAACTTCCTTCGTATTCATTGGTGCATGGCGTAATGCACCACCAATAATAAGGGCCCAACCTAAAATACCGATGTAGTTAGCAGTCATTAACGCTTTTACAGGGTTATCAACTATATTTTTAAGCAATGTTGTCATAACCTCTGCGATACCTTGCGGAGGAGCTGCATCAGCGGCACCTGCTGCTAGATGTAATGTAGTAGGGAAGAAGAAACTTACGATTACTGCTAATGCTGCAGATAGGAATGTACCTAATAAGTATAAGGTGATAACAGAACCCATACCAGTTTTTTGGCCAGAACGATGTTTACTGATCGCTGCAATTACCAAGAAAAATACAAGGATAGGGGCAATGCCTTTAAGAGCACCAACAAAAAGAACACCTAATAAAGCAAGTTCATTGGCCACATCTGGCACATAAAGAGCAGTCAAAATACCAATAATCAAACCTATGATAATTTGTTGGATTAGACTGACTCTGTTGATTGATTTTACAAATCGATTCATAGTACACTCCAATACTTAAATAAAAACAAATAAAATCCACAACAAAATATCCTTTCATCATGGACATATGTCATTATATAACGAACACGAGATAGTGGCAATAGATAATATCATAGATGGCCATAAGCATTTATGTTATATATAAAGTAAATGATAAACATGTTTATTAAGCTATATATTTTACAATAAAATATATTAAATATTTGTATGTTTTGGTCTTATATGTGTATAGTACATAGTTACTATATATAGTATATATAATAGGATTCTTTTTAGCGTTCCTATAGTATGGTATACTATGCCATATATAATACTTGAATATAGTTCTTGATTAGTGAAAGGACCATAATGAATAGTAAAGAATTTAAAACATATGCTGATAAAGAAGAATTTGTACAAGGCGTTTTTTCTAATATTGCAAAAAATTATGACTTAATGAATACAGTCTTAAGTTTTGGGCAAGATTATTTTTGGCGCAAATTCTCTGTAAAAGCAATGAATATCGGTCCTCATCAATGCGTACTTGATGTAGCGTGTGGTACTTGTGTTTTTACAAAGGAAGCATTACGTCAAGAGCCAACTTTAAAGGTGGAGGCCTTGGACTTTAATAGTGAAATGCTTGATCAAGGGCGTATTCGTATAGAAAATGCGGGCTTAATTGATCAAGTCAATTTAGTGCAAGGTGATGCTATGGCATTACCATATGCGGATAATACATTTAATGCAGCCATGAGTGGTTTTGCAATGCGTAATGTGCCGGATATTAAACAAGTATTATCTGAAATGCAACGTGTTGTAAAGCCGGGAGGGAAGGTTGTCGTACTAGAACTAGCAAAACCAAGCATGTTTGGTTTTAAACAATTATATAACTTCTATTTCTCCTATATATTACCTATTATAGGGAAATTGAGTAAGGATAACTCCTCCTATGCGTGGCTTCCAGAATCTTTACGTAGATATCCTCATCAAAGTGAGATTTTAGAAATCTGGAAATCTCTGGGGTATGAAAATGCCACCTATCATGAATTGACAGGCGGCATTGTAGCTGTACACGAAGGTGTGGTACCAGAAAATTCTATTGTAGATAATAAGTGATGTTAGCGTCTTGGGAAACTATCAAAGAGCCTTTTTCTACAGGTGTAGCAGTTTCGAGAGCTGCTTTTAACATCACTGGGTTACGATAGTAACCAGAGTCCATTGTGCTGGTTTCAGTTGTGCTAATGGAAACCGTTTTTACTGGTCCTAATGTACGACCGAGGGCGGCTGCGATAACTTCTGCTTTATGACGACCATTTTGAATCGCTTCTGTAGTTAAAGAATCAGATAATTGTTGAGACACATCATTTTGGAATGAAAGGTTGTTGATGTCGTTAGCACCAGCGCTAACAGCGGCATCGACAACCTTTCCTACGTTGTCAAGGTTATTAATCTTAATTGTTACGTGATTTGATACATTGTAACCCGTGTTGATGCGTTTGCCGTCTTGATAGTCGCTCGTTGGATTGATGGAAATGCTGGATGTGTAGATATCTTTTTTCGCTACGCCTAAGTTAGCTAATCGGCTAATTAAATCACTCATAATACGATCATTATTAGATTTTGCAGTGTTGATATTGGTGTTTTGGCTTGTGATACCAAGTGTTAAAATCGCATAGTTAGGCGCTACAGATCGAGACGCTTGACCGGTAATATTAATTTCCGAAGTGTCAAATGTACCTTGTGGTGCAGCAAATGCAGCAGTTGCCATAGTGGCACATACAGCAGCTATAGCTATAGTTTTTGATAATAAATGTTTTGATAGTTTCATACTCAATCTCCTTACACTAATGTAATATTCATATTGATAAATGCTATTAAAATAGAGCCAATTTATGCTAAAAGTTCTTTATTACAGCTCTATTGTACATAATTGATTGCGTAAAATCAATTATTGGCTTTGTGCCTTAAAATGAAAATAAAA
>ERZ772942.587-NODE-587-length-15776-cov-2.406781_pt1 | contig 15776 bp, 12 predicted proteins | sample MGYA00511135_ERZ772942 | MGnify/ENA primary metagenome ERZ772942 (study PRJEB29015, sample SAMEA2738099) | human oral metagenome | biome: human oral; feature: human-associated habitat; material: saliva | place: China | collected 2265 ... | reverse complement strand
CTACCGCAACGCCAACCGCACCGGCCACATCCTCACGCTGGAAGACCCCATCGAATTCGTCTTCCGCAACCAGCAATCCATCGTCAACCAGCGCCAGATCGGCTCGGACACGAAGGACTTGCACACGGCGCTCAAGAGCGCGCTGCGCCAGGCCCCCGACTGCATCCTGATCGGCGAGATCCGGGACATGGAAGCGATGGGCGCGGCCATTGCCTACGCCCAGTCGGGCCACCTGGTGCTGGCCACGCTGCACGCCAACAATGCCGCCCATGCGCTGAACCGCATCCTCAGCTTCTATGCCCCCGAGAACCGGGGTGCGCTGCTGGCCGACCTCTCCACCACACTCAAGGCCATCGTCTCGCAGCGGCTGCTGGCCAGTACCGACGGTGGCCGGGTGCCGGCCGCCGAGGTGCTGATCAACACCCACCATGTGGCCGAACTGATCGCCACCGGACGGCTTTCCGAGATTCCGGACGCCATTGCCAACAGCCTGGCAGCGGGCTCGCTGTCCTTTGACCGTTCACTGACCCGGCTGCTGCGCGCCGGCCGCATTTCCCGTGAGGATGCGCTGCAGCACAGCGATTCGCCCACCAACCTGCTGTGGCTGCTGGACAACAACGCGGAGGACCTGGCACAGGACGCCCCCACCACGGAGGAAACCGCGTCAGGCCTGACGCTGCCCGACCTGCTGCAGAAGCAGGCTTCCAGCTTCGAGAGCCGGCGCACCGGCCCGTCAGCGCGTGGCGGCTCGGTGGCACGCCAGACGCTGGCCGACATGGATGCTGCCGGCGAGGCGCCCGCTGCCGCAGCCGCACCGTCCGCTCACCCCTTCGCCAGCGCGGTCAGCCAAGCTGCCATGGCCGTGCCGTCCGGCATGAATGCTGCCCCGGCTCCCCAGCCTGCACAGGCGGGGGGGGGGCCCAGCACCGCCACGTTTGCGGCCACCGACAGCGTGCAGGGTCCGGCCACGCAAACGGCCCCCACCAGCACCGCCAGCCCGGCAGGCAACGCCGCCCCGGCGGCCGCCAGCACGGCCTTCCCCTCGTCCAGCCCGGCCTTTGCACCCACCGGCATCCACTCCAGCCCGCCGGTTGCAAGCAACCCGCCCACCGGCATCTTCATGACGGACCCGACCCGCAACGCGGCAAAACATGGCACACTGCCAGCCCAGGCAGCCAGTTCGCCCGCGCCCAGCCAGGGTGAGCCGGCTGCCCATGAAGCGCCCGCCCCCACGCAGGGCGCCTCCTTTGCAGAGTTCCTCATCAAGCTCGAATGACAGTCACCGTCTACGGCATTCCCAACTGCGACCAGATCCGCAAGACCCGACGCTGGCTCGACCTGCACGGCGTCGACCATCGATTCCACGACTACCGCAGCGATGGCCTGGACCGGGCCACACTGGAGGACTGGCAGGCGCGGGTAGGTCTTTCCGAGGTGATCAACACCCGCAGCCAGACCTGGCGCACGCTGGACGAGGCGCAGCGCAAGGCCGTGGCCGACGTCAGCACCGACGCCGCCTATGAACTGCTACTGGCCCATCCCACGCTGATCAAGCGCCCCATCGCCACCACCGACGCCCGGCCCGACGAACTGCAGATCGGCTTTCAGGAAGACGAGCTGCACGCCTTCCTGCGACTGCCCTGAGCCCCACCCCCATGAGTTCCGACAAGTTTCCGTTTGCCCAGGTGGCCCCGTTCTCCCCGTACCGTGCCAACTACAGCCCGCAGTCGGCCAGTCTGATCGATGCGCAGGAAAGCCTGCGCACGCTGCGCGACTGGGTGCGTTACGCCATCAGTCGCATGCAGGCGGCCGGCGCCTCGTTCGGACACGGCACCGACAACCCCTTCGATGAAGCCGTCTGGCTGGTCTGCTGGTGCCTGCACCTGCCCGTGGAGCAGTACGACGAGCTGGCCAACGCCACGCTGCTGCCCGACGAGCGCCGCAAGCTGCGCAACCTCATCGACGCACGCGCCCAGTGCGACCAGCCGCTGGCCTACCTGACAGGTGAAGCCTGGCTGATGGGCTTCCGCTTCCGCGCCGACGCCCGCGCCCTGGTGCCGCGTTCGCTGCTGGCCGAGGCGCTGGTCAACCACGCCTTCGATCCGTGGCTGAACCGGGAAATGCTGCAGCCCTTCCATGACCTGGCCGAGGAACTGGACCAGGGCCTGGGCACGCAGCCGCCCGCCTCGGCTCCCTACCGCGTCCTGGACCTGTGCACGGGGGGTGGCAGCCTGGCCATCATCGCTGCCCACTACCTGCCGGATTCGGAGGTGGTGGCCAGCGACATCTCGGCCGACGCCCTGCAACTGGCCGCCGAGAACATCGCCGACTACGGGCTGGAGAATCGCATCCGCCTGGTGCAGGGCGACCTGTTCCAGAACCTGCAGGGCGAGAGCTTCAAGCTCATCCTGTGCAACCCGCCCTACGTGAATGCCGATTCGATGGCGGCGCTGCCCAGCGAATACCGTGCCGAACCCGAGAAGGCACTGGGTTCCGGCCCCGACGGCATGGACCTGATCACCCGGCTGCTGCACGAGGCGCCCGATCACCTGTGGCCGTGCGGCGTGCTGGCCCTGGAGATCGGCCACGAGATGCCCAACTTCCAGGCACGCTTCCCCACGCTGACGTGGACCAGCATCCCGGTGGCGCAAGGTGACGACCGCATCGTGCTCATCACGGCCGACGACCTTCGCCAGTGGCGCGAGCAGCAGCAGGGCTGAAGCCCCCGAAAGGCCTCGAAAATTTGGGATAATCAAGGGTTTGCAGCCCGCCCCGGGCCTGCCTTCTGCCGTCCTGACACCTTTCGGGCCCGCCCTTGATCCGCTTCGACGACCTCAGCCTGGCCCGCGCCGGGCGCCCCCTCTTTTCTCACGCCTCGCTCATCATCAACCCGGGTGAGCGCGTAGCCCTCATCGGCGCCAACGGCAGCGGCAAGAGCTCGCTGCTGGCGCTGCTGCGCGGCGATCTCGCCCCTGAACAGGGCAACGTCGACCTGCCCAAGCTGCGCATTGCCTGGCTGGCCCAGCATGCACCACGCGCCAGCATCGGCCCGGTACGCTTCGTGATGAATGCCGACGCTGCCCTGGTGGCCGCCGAACAGGCCATCCAGCAGGCCGAGGCCCGTCACGACGGCGAGGCGCTGGGCGAGGCCTATGCCCGCTGGGTCGATGCCGGCGGGCCTTCCGCCGAGGCTCGCGCCGCCGAACTGCTGGACGGCCTGGGCTTCGGGCAGGCGCAACTGGCACGCACGGTGGACGAACTCTCGGGCGGCTGGAAGATGCGCCTGAACCTGGCCTGCGTGCTGATGGCCCCCAGCGACCTGCTGCTGCTGGACGAACCCACCAACCACCTGGACCTGGACGCCGTGCTGTGGCTGGAGCGCCAGCTGCTGCGTCATCCGGCCATCCAGCTCATCGTCTCGCACGACCGCGACTTCCTGGACCGCGTGGCCAACGCCAGCCTGGTCATCGAGGATGGCCGGCTTGAGCGCTATCCCGGCGGCTACACCGCCAGCGAGAACATCCGCGCCGAGCGCGCCGCCCAGCGCGAGCGTGCCCGGCGTGATCAGCAGGCCCGCATCGAGCACCTCAACCGCTTCATCGCGCGCTTCCGTGCCAAGGCCACCAAGGCCCGTCAGGCGCAGAGCCGCCTGAAGGCCCTGGAGCGCATGGAGGCCATTGCGCCGCTACGTGCCGCACGCGGCATCGACTTCGAGTTCGCCCAGCCCCCCGAGGGACCGGATCCGCTGATCCGCGCCCACCACCTGGCCTGCGGTCATACGACCGGGCAAACCGTCGTCACCCTGCCCGAACTCATCGTGCGGCGCGGTGCCCGCATCGGCATCCTGGGGCGCAACGGCACCGGCAAGACCACCCTCATCCGCACCCTGATCGGCGAGCTTCCTCCGCTTTCCGGCGAGCTGACCCGTGCCAGCACGCTGGACACCGGCTATCTGGCCCAGGAGCAGATCGAGGACCTGCGTCCCGACGAATCCCCGCTGCAGCATCTGTCTCGGCTGGCACCGCAGGAGCGCGAGCAGGTGCTGCGCGGCTGGCTGGGACGCTTCGGCTTCCCGGGTGACGACGCCCTGCGTCCCACCGGCCCCATGTCGGGCGGCGAGAAGACACGCCTGTGCCTGGCCCTGCTGGCCTGGAAGAAGCCCGGTTTTCTGGTGCTGGACGAGCCCACCAACCACCTGGACGCCAACACCCGCGACGCGCTGGCCGACGCACTGGCCGAGTTCGAGGGGCCGCTGCTGCTGGTCTCGCACGACCGCTATCTGCTGCGCAGCACGGTCGACGAGTTCTGGCTGGTGGACGACGGCATCCTGCGTCCCTTCGACGGCGATCTGGACGACTACGCCCAGTGGCTGCAGAAGGAACGCAGCGCGCGTCAGCGTGGCACGGATGCCGACCCGTCAGGCAGCGCCTCGGGACAGGCCGGGTCGGAAGGCACGAATGCTGCCGGCAGTGACGGCTCCCGTTCGTCGGGAAGTGCCCAGGCAGCAAGGCGCCTCCACGGGCGGCTCGCGCGCTGACAACCGGCGCGAGCGTGCCCAGCAACGTGCGGCCCTGGCCGCCCGCAAGAAGCCTGTCGAGCAGGCCATTCAGAAGATAGAGCGCCAGATGGAAAGCCTGCAGGCCCGCGCCGCGACGCTGGACGAGCAGCTGGCCGCGCCCGATGCGTTTGCCGACCGGGCAGCGGCCACCGAGCGCCAGCGCGAACGCGCCCAGATCGCCACCGAGCTGGAAACCCTGGAAAACGACTGGCTGGAGCGCCAGGCGGAAATCGAGGACATCGAGCGCCAAGCGGCCGAAGGGTAGGCTTTCCGCCTACTGAAGCCGCCCTTTCAGCGCCGGCGGCAGCGGGAGCGTCAGCACCTCGATGCCCTCCTCGTGCAGCGCCTTGGTCTCTTCGGGCGTCGCCACGCCCCGAATGGGGCGGTCCGGCGCCTCGTTGAAATGGATGCGCCGAGCTTCCTCGGCAAAACGGTCACCCACATCCTCGGTCGCATCGATCAGCTTGCGCAGCCCCCGCATCAGCTGCCCCTGCAGCTCGCGGATCTCGGCCGTCACCGGACCGGAACGCGCTGGCCGCTCACTGCGAGCCCCGGCCGCCTCGTCAGCTGACGGGCTGCCATGGGACAGGTTCAGCCGGGGCGCCGACAGGAGCTTTTTCACCTGTCGGGACCCGCACATCGGACATTCGATGAGCTGATTCTCCTGCTGCCGCTCGAAATCCTCGGCGGAAGAGAACCAGCCCTCGAACTGGTGTTGCTGCTCGCAGCAAAGATCGAAGACTTTCAGACGGGCCTCCGTTCACTCCGCATCGCCCGAACCGCTGTCCTTCTCCAGATGGCGGTCGATCTTCAGGGTGCTCTTGAGAGCATCCACCCAGGCCTGGCGCTCGGCCGTGGCCATCAGCTGCCGCAGCTGGGTGCGGTAGGTGTCCAGACGCTGACGGGCCGCTTCATCGGGCGGCAGGGACTTCTCGACATAGACCAGCTGATAGCCGTCCTTGCCCAGATCGGCGCCCACCCAGGCGGGCAGCTGATCGGCCGGCACGCCAAAGGCGGCCTTCAGGGCCGGCTGCTGCAGACGGCCCGGCTGGGAACGGCTGATGGTGTTTTCCTCGCTCAAGCCTGACGGCAGCGCAGCCTTCGCGTCCTTGGTGCCTTCAGCCTTACGCAGCTCGGCCAGGCGCTTCTCGCCGGCCTCGCGGGCCAGTCGTGCAGCCTCATCGGCAATCCAGCGCTGACGCACCGTGTCCTTCACCTCGTCCAGGGTCTGGCGACGCTGCGGATGATGGGCATCCACCCGGGCCGACACCAGCACGCCCGGGCTCACCTCGATGGCGGTGGTGTTGCGCTTCTCTTCCAGCGCATCAGGCGCGTAGAGCTGCTCCAGCAGCCGGGCATTGGCCAGCGGCGAACCCTCCGGCGCATTGGCGGCCGGCTTGCGGCCCACGCCCTTGGCCTGCTCGATGTTCAGCTTGAAGCGCTCGGCAGCCGGCTTGAGCGACTCGGCCTGCTCGTAGACCATGTTGGACAGGGCCTCGGCGGCCTGGTTGTAGCGCCGTGCGGCCTCTTCCTCACGCCACATCTTCACCAGCTGGGGCTTGACCTCGGCCAGCGGCTTCTCGCCACCGCCCTTCACGCCCGTCACCTGGATGACGTGGAAGCCATACTCGGTCTCCACCACGTCGGTGAAGCCCGGCTTGTCCAGCCCGAAGGCCGCATCGGCAAAGGGCTTGACCATCGTGTCACGCTCGAAGAAGCCCAGATCGCCCCCCTGCTCGGCCGAGCCCGGGTCCTCGGAGTTCTTCTTCGCCAGCTCGGCAAACTTGTCCGGATGGGCCTTGGCCTCAGCCAGCAGCGCCTCGGCGCGGGCCTTCACCTTCTCCTTGGCCGCTGCATCGGCTCCTTCCGGCACCTTCAGCAGGATATGGCTGGCCTGACGCTCCTCAGCCTCGTTGAACTGGTTGCGGTGCTTCTGGTAGTAGGCTTCCAGCTCTTTCTCGGACGGCTCGATATCCTTGAGCAGCATGTCGGTGCGGCGCAGCGCCACATAGCTGATGTCCACCGACTCGGGCAGGTCGAAGGCGGACGCATGGGCGTCGTAATAGGCCTTGAGCTGCTCATCGGTGGGTTCCAGCCCCTTCTCGTGGTCACGCGGGGTCACCAGCAGGGTGCGGACCACCCGCCGGTTCTCCTGGGAGGCAAAGACGCCGTCCACCACGGTCTGCGGCACCATGGCCGAATCCGCCACGGCACGCTCGACGGCGCCCACGGCCAGCATCTGGCCCATCTGCGCCTCGTACTGCGCCGGCGTCAGGCCATTGGCTGCCAGCAGCCGCTTGTAGCCCTCGATGTCGAACTTGCCGTTGGCATCCCGCAGATCAGCGTGCTGATCCAGGATTGCCTTCTGGATCTCGCCCGGCGTGACCGTGATGCGGGCACGGCGTGCATCGGCCAGCATGGCCTGGCGGGTGATCAGGTTCTCCAGCACCTCCATGCGCGTGGCCTGGTTGTCGAAGATGGCGGCGTCGTAGTTGTCGCCCATCATCTGCTGCATCTGCTGCACCTGCTGCCGGTACGTCTGCTCGAAATAGGCACGCGGCACCGGCTCGCCATCAACGGATGCCACCGAGTCGCCATCGCCGAACATCCGGTCGTAGCCGGAGATGCCGAAGAAGACGAAGGCAGGCATGATCAGCACCAGCAGCAGCCCCTGGGCCAGGCGCTGGTGGGTTCGGACGAAATCAAACATGGAGATGGGGATCCGATCGTGAAAAGGAACGTAGATCCCCGTAGTTTATTCGAGATGTCGGCAACTGCACGGAACATCATGGCCCGCGCACTGCCAGATGCAACAGGGGACAGGCAGCCCCCGCTCAGATCCTGCTCAGATCTCGGCCAGCCAGCCGTCGCGGCGGGCTGCCTTCACCGCGCGATGCGCACACGAGAGCACGCCGAAGGCCACGGGCGCCGCCAGCAGCAGCGAACCCCACAGCGGTGAAGCCGCCCCCACGAACACCGAGGGCACCAGAACCAGTGCCTTGACGAGAAAGCGAGCCCAAGCAGCCATTCATCGACCCCGGGCTATCGCGGCGTGTCCGGACCGGACAGCCCCTTGCATTCGATTCACCCGGGAAACCCATTGTTTCAGATTGCAGACAAGGGCATCGTACCGATGTCCCTCCCCGCCATCCGGTCCCGGCCGACAATCGACCAGCCTCGCCCCCTGAACGGCAAACCGGCCAGATGCCGCAACCGCCGGATACGTCGGATACGTCGGGCAGCGTCGTGCCGCACGGAGGGAACAGCGCCCCGTCCCCACGCCCTGCCCCGAAGCAGCCTCACTCCTTGGTGCCCTTGGGCGAACGCTGCATGAAATAGTGGTTGTAGGCCATGCGCCGATCAGCGGTCGAGTCCGTATACCAGCCCACGCAACGCTGGGCGTAGCGACGCATCGAATCCAGCACCCGTGCAAACACCGGGTCGCCGTTGCTGTTGCGCACCGTCACCCGGTCCCAGGCCTGCAGCTGGGCGCGCAGCACCGACTCGGGTGTCTTGTAGAAGCGCACGCCCTGCACCTCACGCATCTCGATGTAGTGCGTCGCGCCCTTGTTGATCTGTTGCCCGATCAGCGTGGCCGTCACGGCCTGCGTGGCCTGCTCCACCATGGCCTGCCAGGCCGGCGGCAGCGCGGCCCAGCGCTCGGCATTGATCAGCAGCTCGGTCTGCTCGGCCACCTGGTGATGGCTCTGCAGCATGCACACCTTCAGCACCTCGGGCAGGCCCAGCGCACGGTCGCCAGAAAGCGTGCTGAACTCGGCCGCCTCGATCTCGCCCCGGCGCAACGCCGGGATGATCTCGTCGATGGGCAGCTGAAAGACGGTCGCCCCCAGCTCCTGATAGATCTGTGCGGCCAGACCCCCGGCATGAAAGCGCATGCCGTTCAGATCCTCCACCCGCGCAATGGGACGCTTGAACCAGCCGAAGGCCGGCGTGGGCAACGCCCCGTACAGCAGCGAATGCACCTTCAGGCCGGACGCTGCATAGATCTCCTGCAGCAGCGCCTCACCACCGCCGTACCGATGCCAGGACAGCAACGTCAGCGCATCCATGCCAAACGCAGGCCCACTGCCCCAGAGCCCGATCGCGGGCTGGCGCAGACTGTCGAGCGTGAGCGTGCGGTGACAGGCATCCAGCCGGCCACCGGAAACGGCCTCGGCCAGCGCATCGGTGGGAACCACCTTGCCGGCCGGCAGAATCTCCAGCTGCAGCCGACCCTCGGTCAGCATGCCCAGGACCTCGGCCAGCGTCTTGATGTAGGACTGAAAATCATCCTCCAGCGACCAGGCGGTCTGGCAGCGCCAGACCACCGGCTCCTGGGCCGGCATCGTGCCCTGGCTGGCAGCCGCACGACTGCGCGCCAGAGCCGGGGACGACAGCGCCAGTGCCGCCATGCCGGCGGCACCGAAACCGGCGCCCTTCAGGATCTGCCGCCGTCCCGGCACACTGCCCTCGGGAACGGCATCCCGGGAACGTGGCATGACCTGATCCTGTTTCATGGCATCGGCACCTGCTGGAGAATCCTGTACGTCATCGTGTCCGATCGCCGATCAGCGCACGTCGCGACGCCAGTATACGTGGCCGCTCTCGCCGTGGTAGTACTCGCGGTCGTCATCGATGAACACGCCACGATCCACCAGCGGCTGACCGGCCTGCCAGCCCGACGGCACCTGCCAGGTCTGGCAGTACAGACGGCCCAGCGTGGGCAGCGCATAGTTCCAGCACAGCTGGGCCTCGTTCTCGCCCTCACCCCGGCGCAGCATCAGCTGCACGAAGGACTCGTCGTTGCGCCACTGCTGCAGCACCTTGCCGAACGGCACCTCCTCGTCCTTGCGGACGCGATAGGCGCTGTGCGTGGTCAGCATCAGCGAGCTGGTGGCAGCCGGCGCCGGCGACCAGAACTGCGTGCCGTACTGGAAGCCCACGTTGGTCGAGAGCATCGTGCGCGTGGCCAGCCAGTTGCCCAGCACCACGTTGTTGGGGCCCTCGGCCAGATAGGTCAGCACCCACAGGTCACGGAACGGCTTCGTGGCCTGGGTGCTCAGCTTGTTGTCGTTCTGGACCTGGTGGCGCTGGTCGTAGCGGAACGTGCCCGACAGCGACGCATAGCGCTCGGCCACGTTGTAGAGCGGCGGCATCGTCGGATTGGACGGACGCGAATAACGCGTCACGCCACTGCGAGCATTGACCGGCGGAACCGCCACATCATTCGTGGCCGAACCCTTTTCGCCGCTCACCGCATCAGCATGACTGCTGGCGCTGCCCGCGCTCTGATCCAGCATCGTGGCCAGCACCGCACCGCTCACGCCGGTATTGCTGAACGGCGCCACCGCCTGCGCCTGGACATTGCCTGCCAGCACGGCCAGTGCAGCAGCCGTCACCCACCCTTTCTTGTTCATCTTGAACATGTGTGTATCCCTGATCCGTATGTTGATCACTGAGCGGCCGAAAGCTGCTGCCAGTACAGATTGCCCGAACCGCCCTGCGGCTCGCGGTTGTCATTGACGAAGTTGCCACCGTTCTGCAGCATGCTGCCTGCAATCCAGCCGGCCGGCACCTGCCAGGCCTGGCAGTAGGTGCGCTTGAGCTTGGGCAGCCAGAAGTTCCAGCACAGCTGCGGCTGGCTGCTGCTGCCGTTCTTCAGCAGCCACAGCTGCACGTAGGTATTGTCGGCGCTCCACTGCTGGATCATGCTGCCGTAGGGCACCAGCTGATCCTTGCGCGCCGCAAAGCCGATGGGTGCATACAGGTTGCTCTGATGGAAGGCGATGCGCGAATCGCCCGGCTGCACCGTCACGCCCGGCACCCCGGCACGACTGAACGTGCCATTGGCGCGCTTTTCCGGCGTCCACGACAGCACATGCAGCATGCCGCCCACCGAAACACTGTTCTCGTCGGTGGACACGGCGGTGTTCATGTTGAACTCGCCAAACGGCGTGGTGGCCTGCGCGCTGGCGCGGCCCAGGTTCTGCACCCGCATGTACATCTGCAGCTGCTGGCGGCTGCTGGCTGCGCGGTACTGCCCATCCACGTAGTTGTCGGGCGTCAGGCTGTAGCCCGCCGTCACGAACGGCAGCGCCGCATCGTTCACCTGACCGGCATTGCGGGCCGTCACCGGAACCAGCATCGTGCGGTCGGTCGGGCCGATCTCGTCCAGACGATTGCCCACCCGCTGATCCAGCATGGCCGACAGCAGCGCGCCGCTCACCCCCGACACCGAGTACGGCGACACTGCCTTCACGGCATGGGCCGAGGCTGGCGCAACCGACACCTCGGTCTGACCCGGTGCGGACGCCTGCAGCTCCTGACCGGCAGCCCGTTCCACGTTCGCCTGCAGCTCGGCGGCATCGGCATCCGTACCACCCGCGGCCTTCACCACGGCCGCCAGCGTTGCAGCCTCGGCCGCCTCACCCGTGAAGGCGGCCAGCTGGGCCGAACGGCCCTCCACGGCCTTGGTCGACGACGTGCTCATGCCGGCATCGGCACCATCACCGCCACCGCAGCCTGCCAGCAACGCCAGCAGCGCTGCCCCCATCGTGAATTGATTGCGCTTGCTCATCTTTTTTCCTTCTACCCGGTTGAAAAGGAACTTCAGAAACACGTCATCGCGTCATGCAGCACCCAGCCTTGGCGGACAGTCACTGCCGACGAAGGCAGAAACCTTAACCAACCCGTCACCAGCGGCCAACTTCGGGGCGACGAACGGCACCCGCACACTCGTCCTTTCGGCCTGCATGACGAAGTCGTCACCACCACCGTGCCGTCGGGCAACACACGGCTTGCGCCCGCCTTCTCCCGCTTTCGCCCCTCATGCACGGCGCCTGTTCCGCGTCCGTCTTTTCCCGACGGGCGGTCCCCCGAAGTGCCAGAAAAGTCACACCCCGGCCATTCATTCGCCTTCATCGGCCACTCGTCTTCATCCGGATGTGACCAATTGCCGCGCCAGATTCGGGATCAGTCCCTACGATGCACGGCACTGACAGCCCGACGAAAGGTCGCCGATTCGACCTTCCAGCGCTGTCCCGATCCAGAAGCTCTCGATCACTGCCTCCCCCTTCCCCTCACGCCGGTTGCTGCTGGCACCGGCCCTTCGGAACACAGGTGCACACCATGTCGATCAACACCCGCAATCTGCAAATCAGCGCTGCCGTCATGCTGCTTCTGGCCGGCTGCGGTGGCGGCAGCAATGGCAGCTCCGAGCCCCTGGCCACCAACACGCCTGCTGCTGCAAACAGCACGACCACGGTGAACAGCACCACTGCCGCCCAGCCCGCACCGTCGCGGCCGGCTGCCACCGTGTCGCAGCCGAGCACGCAACCTGCCGCGCAACCGACCGTCCCGACGGCTCCCCGCACGGATGCGTCCCACAACAACGCCCAGGTCACGCCGCCCCAGCCGGCTGCCCAGCACCCGGCCGCTGCCATCTCGGCCACCGGCATCACCGGCGCCGTGCTGGCCACCATGCTGGACCAGCGCAGCATCGACGTGGGTGATGACGAGCACGCCGCCTACGCCTACCCGTCCACGCTGGAAGGCCGGATCCTGGACGGCGCTGCCGCCCCGGTCGTGCAGTCGGTCCAGATCCGCAGCACCCCCTACGCCGGTGAAGGCCAGCGTCCGGGCGCCGGCGGCAGCTACACCCCGGCCACGGGCAGCTACACCTACACCACCTTCAACGGCACCAAGGTCAGCGACGGCACCAACCCGCATTTCGAGGTCAACTCGATCGGCATGGACCTGGAAGTGACCAACACCGAGCACGCCGTCACGCTGGCCACCCATCTGGTGGCCCTGGATGAAAACGGCGGCAACTACCTGGAAGGCCCGACCTACACTGGCGCAGGTGCCACCATCGGCAAATCAGACTCGATCCACTTCGGCAGCGTCGTGGCCGAATGGAAGCACGGCGCCCACAACGTGCAGCTGCTGGTGAACCGCGTGGCTGATGACCAGGCTGCCCTGTGCTGGAACTACCACCTGCCCGACACCAACCGCCTGTACTGCAACAAGTGGACCGTGCCGCAGGGCTGGAAGGAAGGTCAGCCCCTGGTCAAGGCCGGCCACTACCTGGTGGAAGTGCGCGACGGCAACACGACCTACTGGCACACCCGGAAGCAGGGCCAGTAAGACCTTGCAGCAACGCTGACAGGTCAGAAGGACGGTCGGGCACAACCCGCACCGACCGTTCCCTGATCACCACAGCGTCTGATGCCAAAACCGCCAGCCCACGCTGGCGGTTTTCTTTTTGTATCCACGGTGCAACACAAGAACATCAAATTATGTTGCACATCGACATGAGTGAATCAAAGTGTGAATTCGGCTATTACACTCGCCGCTTTCGCATTATGAACAGCCCTTGGTCGCCTCCCGTAGACCGCAGGGCAGCCCATCGAGGTAGATCATGTCGACGACAAACAACAGACTTCAGATCAGTGCAGCCGTGCTGCTTCTCCTGGCAGGTTGCGGCGGTGGAGGCGGCGGTAGCGAAGCACCCAAGGCCGTCTCGGCCAGCCCGTCGGCGACGAACACGACGGCCACTAACGCAGCTTCTGCGAATGCTGCCTCCACCGCTGCAGCCAATACCGCTGCCCAGCGAGCAGCCGAGCAAGCCGCCGGCCAAGCGGCCAACCAGGCCAACGCGGCCCGCAACGCTGCCAACCAGGCTGCCGCTGCCCTGCAGGCAGCCCAAGCTGCGGCTCAGGAAGCCAATGCCAAGCGCGCCGAAGCCGAGGCCGAACTACGGAAGGCTACCGCCGAGCGCAGAGCCGCAGCAGCAGCTCGTGCTCAGGCCGCTCGTGAAGACGCAGCTCGCAAGCAGGCTCAAGCCGCAGCTGCTGCCAGCGAGCAGGCCGCAAGACAAGCCGCCGCCAGCGCCGCAGCCAACGCAGCCGCTCAGGAAGCAGCGGCTCGTGCCGCAACTCAAGCCGAGCAAGTCCGCAACATCGCCGCCCAGGCCGCTGCTGCCCTACAGGCCGCCCAGAGAGCGGCCCAAGAGGCCAACGCCAAGCGTGCAGAAGTCGAACTCGCCTACAGCCGTGCAGAGCGGGCAGAGGCAGCCGCCCAACAGGCTGCCGCCACAAGCAAGGCAACGGCAGAAGCCGAAGCTCAAGCTATCCGCGAAGAAGCAGTCCGCAAAGCGGCCGAAGCCGAGGCTGCAGCCCAAGAACAGGCCGCCAAGGAAGCTGCTGCCAAAGAACAGGCCGCCAGGGAAGCCGCCGCGAAGGCTGCAGAGGAAAGTGCCAAACAAGCTGAAGCCAGGGCCAAGGCAGCCGCAGAGGCTGCCGCTAAGGCCAAAGAAGAAGCCGAAGCTATAGCTAAGGCTGAGGAGGCTGCTAAAGCCCGGGCAGAAGAGGCAGCCCGTCAAGCAGCCACACAGACTGTCGTTCCTCCCAGCTCCGGCAGCGGCGTGAGCGGCCTGCTGCTGGCCGCCATGCTGGACCAGGCCATGACCACCAACCGTACCCAGCAGGCCAATGCTGAAGCTCTGCCGGCCGAAAGCATCACGGGCGAGTTTCTGGAGGATGCTGACGCACCGGTCGTCAATGCCGCGCAGTTCACTGATCCGACCAACTACGTGGGCGGCGGCCAGGGACAGTTGGGCAACTATCAGCCGGCCAACGGCGAGTACTACTATCACCTGTTCAATGGCGGCGTGGTCAAGGCCGGCAAGGATGCCGCCTTCCCGATGGCGACCATGGGCATCAAGCTGAAAGTCGAAGCTTCTGCTGACAAGGTGGAACTGGATAATGAGCTGAAGGTCAGCGACACCATCGGTGCAACCAGCATCGAAGCCGCGCCCACCTTCTCGGGCGGTGAACTCAGCGTTCAGAAAAATGGGCTGGTTTCCCGCATCGAAAATGGCGGAGTGGTTGCCGCCTGGCTGGGAAGCAACGGACAGAGCGTTCAGCTGATCCTGCGCGAAAGCAGCGCAAGTGGTGCCACGCTGTGCTGGAACTACACTCTGACCAATACCAACCGTCTGTACTGCAACATCTGGCAGATTCCGGCTAGTTGGGAAGCAGGCAAGCCGCTCTCCTTCCAAGGCTACTACATCCACGAGACCCGTACCGTGGACGGTGCCAACAAGAACTACTACTGGCACACCCGCTAAGACCTCAGTCCCACGGTGTGCAGCCTGATCTGCACGCCGTGCCTGGCAGGACAAGGCGCTCTTCGGAGCGCCTTTTTCTTTCCAAGGCCCCCTTTCTCAGCCTCATTTTTCCCGGGCCCCCTTCCCAACCCTTCTTTCCGAAGGACGTCCTTTCTTCCCGAAGGCCATCTTCCCGATAGCTGCCTGTTCGTTGGTCTTCCTTTCGTTGGTCTTCCTTTCGTTGGTCTTCCTTTCGTTGGTCTTCTTCTCGTTGGCCGTCCTTCCGATTGCTTTCCATTCGCGGGACCACTCTTTCCAATGATCGTCGTCCCGAGCGCCAGATGTCCGACGGCATGACGACGTGCTCACCCGGGCCCATCGTCACATCTCCCGACAGTGCGCCCCCTGCCTGGTTGCCCTGCCCTGGCCATTCACGGGCTAATTGACGACACCTTACCCGCTGCCGTCGGCCCCCATGACACAAGCCAGTTTCGGCCAAGCAACACTCTAAGGAAGCGAACATTAATGAATGTTTCTTCCCGGCAAAGCCCGGATGAATGGTGGGGGTTTACCGCTAGACTCGCCTCCTGCTTCACCAAAAACGGACCATTTATCAGTATTTGCCGTCCACAGGACGGACAGACCGGGTTAAATATGTCGACTACGAACCACAGAATCCAGATCAGTGCCGCCGTCCTGCTCCTGCTGGCGGGATGCGGCGGTGGCGGTGATGGCAGTGATGCACCGACTGCCGTCTCGTCCAGCCCGTTGGCGCCTGCCAGCAGTCCGACAAGTACCGCCTCGAATAACGTCATCACGAACAGTACGTCCGCAAACGGCAGCTCGCTGACCGGCAGCGCAACAACCCCGACTACCGCTCCGAGCGCCGCACAGACCGCGGCTGCCCGGGCTGCTTCCCAGGCGGCGGCCGCGCAGGCAGCCGCGGCCCAGGCGGCAGCCACCCAGGCAGAAGCCAACCGCGTCGCTGCCGAGCAGACCGCTGCCGCCCAGGCCGCGGCAGCTCGGGAAGCCCAAGCCCGCGAAGCGGCCGCCCGCGAGGCTCTGACCCGCGAACAGGCTGCCCAGGAAGCTGCCCGTCAACGGGCCGCA
>ERZ772942.585-NODE-585-length-15779-cov-7.423684_pt1 | contig 15779 bp, 14 predicted proteins | sample MGYA00511135_ERZ772942 | MGnify/ENA primary metagenome ERZ772942 (study PRJEB29015, sample SAMEA2738099) | human oral metagenome | biome: human oral; feature: human-associated habitat; material: saliva | place: China | collected 2265 ... | reverse complement strand
ACTTTTTGTTCCAATTTGGGCTAAAGTGTGCTGTGATCAAAACGTGCCTACGTTTGTCCATGCGGAGAAATAGGTCACTGTTTCGACCAATCCCAACTAGAACACGCCGACATGAAATTCATTGGGAACCACCCAGTATTTTCCTGCCGGGGTATTTGTACGCCATTGGGAATGCATAACACTAAGGAGTATTCATGCTTAAGGGCTTTAAAGATTTCATCCTGCGCGGCAACGTGATTGACCTGGCCGTCGCCGTCGTCATCGGTGCTGCGTTCACCGCCATCGTCACCTCATTTGCGGACAACCTGATCAACCCGCTGATCGCTTCGATCGGCGGCGCAAACGCCGACGGCCTCGGCTTCTACCTCCGAGCAGGTAAAGAGGCTACCTTCATCGACTTCGGCAAGATCATCACCGCTGCCCTGAATTTCCTGATCACCGCAGGTGTTGTGTACTTCATCTTCGTGCTCCCCATGAACAAGTTCAAGGAACTCGCCGCAGCTCGTGCTGGTACTGCCGATGAGGAAGATAATGTCATCCTTTCCAGCGAAGCAGAACTGCTTGTTGAAATTCGCGACCTGCTGAAAGCCCAACGTTCCCAGCGTTAAAACGTGTAGGACGAGGCTCTTCTCGCCCGTTCACACACAAAACGCTACAGCGTAATAAAAAGAAATTAACTCGATTCTTAGAGCCTTTTAATTTTAGGCGTCAAGAATCGAGTTAATTTTTTATATGCGCAGCTCTCAACCCCAGTGCGGTGGCTTCTCAGATATCCAAAACTCTTCGTTCAACTCCACGCTATCTGCATCCCGCTCGCGCCGCTCATCTGGTGAACGCTCCCCCAACGAAAACAGATCTTCGGCACCAGGTTGATCCCACGAGCGGTCAACAAATGGTGCCGTAGAGGGGCGCTCTACCCTACGGCGAGCACGACGGCCAGGAAGATCGCCGCTACGCGCCGAACTCATGCGTTACTCATTTATCAACAGACCAGTCCTGCAGCTGGTCAATAACATGGTGGACCAGTGGCCCCAGCGTGGCCATGCCGTCGCGAATCGCGGCACGCGAGGGGGCCAGGTTCACCAGCACAGTTGACCCCGAGACCCCAGCGACGCCGCGCGACGTGCACGCATCAATCGCGCCACATGCCAGCGCAGACGCACGCAACGCCTGAGAAATGCCAGGAAGGATCTTATCCAATACGGCACGCGTGGCATCTGGGGTTTTGTCGCGCGGACCAACGCCTGTCCCGCCGACGGTGATCACAAGGTCCGCGCCCCCGATGACGGCGGTTTCAATGGCCTGGCAAATCAGCGAACGTTTCGACTGCACACGCACCACTGCGTCCACCGCAAAACCATCTTCTTGCAGCAACTCCGTGACCAAGCGATCTGTGTCCTCCCCACTGCTCAGCGCATGGTCTGCCACCAGAACGACCAACGCTCGGCGCTGAGCGGGGCGGTCGCCTAGTTCCTCGACAGCTCGAAGATCTTCGGCGTTTGGCTCCTCAAGGAACTCAAGGTCGTTCTCAAGGCGGGACATTGGTGTCAGTCCTTTCTACAGACGAATTACTTCTTTTCAGTGAGAGTGACCTTCACGTCACGCACATCGCCTGAATCGGGTCGGGTTACCTTAAGTGTGACAGTTTCTCCGAAATCTCGGGCGCGAATCGCGGTAATTAGTGCATCTGCGCTGTCAATCACACGATCATTCACCCCGACGATCAGATCACCATGGGTGATGCCTGCCTTTTGCGCTGGCCCGTCTGGTTCCACATCACCCACGAGCGCACCACGCTCACGACTGTTATTGGAAAGCCGAATACCGATCATCGGCTGCGTCACTTTACCCTCATCCATCAGCTGCTGCGCGATGCGGCGCGCTTGGTTGACAGGGATGGCAAAGCCCAGACCGATGGAACCGGACTGCCCAGAGTCACCCGAGTTGGTGGCGATCACCGAGTTCGTGCCGTGGGCGATGTTGGCGAAGGGGCCGCCGTGTACGAAGGCGGGCGTGCCTTCGATGGTTTGCACCAAGTTAGGCTTGATGGCGTCTTTGAGCAATGCCGCCATCGCGCCGTGGGCTTTCAAATCTTTGGCGTAAACGGGGCTGCCGTCTTTGGCGTAGGCGACGAGGATGTTGCCCAAACGCTCTTTCAAATCGCTGATGTCTTTGGCGAGACAGAATACCGCCATGACTTCGGAGGCAACGGTGATGTCGAAGCCGTCGGGACGAATCACGCCGTCAACGGGTTTGCCCATGCCGTCGATGATGTTGCGCAACTGGCGGTCGTTCATATCGACCACGCGCCGCCACAGCACGCGTTTGGGGTCGATGTTCAACTCGTTGCCTTGGTAGATGTGGTTGTCGAGCATGGCGGCGAGCAAGTTATTCGCCGCACCGATGGCGTGGAAGTCGCCGGTGAAGTGCAGGTTGATGTCTTCCATCGGCAAAACTTGGGCATAGCCGCCGCCCGCCGCGCCGCCTTTGACACCGAACACAGGCCCCAAAGAAGGCTCGCGCAGGGCGATAACGGCGTCTTTGCCGATGTGGCGCAATGCGTCCGCCAAACCGATGGTCACGGTGGTTTTGCCTTCGCCCGCCGGAGTCGGGTTGATGGCGGTAACCAAAATCAGACGGCCTTGTTTTTGCGGCAGTTTGAACGCTTCGGCAGGATTGATTTTGGCTTTGTAATGGCCGTAGGGTTCGATATTGTCAACGTTCAAACCCAGCTTGGCGGCAATTTCGCCAATCGGACGCATGGTGGAAGATTGGGCGATTTCGGCATCGGTTTTGAAGCTCATGATTTTCCTTTACTGAATGGAGAAGAAAAAGAGGAGGGTCGTCTGAAAGCCCATCGGAAAGACAAACGCTGATGGATTCAAAAGAATTTTAGGCATATTATAGCGTTATCTGAGAATGAATCGCAGTGAAAAATTCGATAATTCAATAAGAATACGGTTCATATTGTTGACAATTCATAATCAAAGGTCGTCTGAAAAATGTCTGTCACAAAAGATTTGCACACCCATACCATACCTGCCGTCTATTTTTCCGACACCGCCACCGAACACGCCCGTCGTTTGGCGCAGAAATTCGACCTCCCTGCCCTGCCCTGCCCGCCCGACAACGGCGAATACCTGCTTGCCGATGCGGAGGGCGTCAGCTTGTGCCGCGCAGGAGAAAAGGGGCGCGTCCGCGTCGACTTCGGCGGCGGCGCAGCCCAATACCGGCGCACCAAAGGCGGCGGCGAGCTGATTGCCAAAGCGGTCAACCACACAACCAAACCGACCGTCTGGGACGGCACCGGCGGACTCGGGCGCGACAGTTTCGTCCTCGCCTCGCTCGGTTTGAACGTCCACACTTTCGAGCAGCATCCCGCCGTTGCCTGCCTGCTTGCCGACGGCCTCGAACGCGCGCTGCAAGCGCCTGAAATTCAAGACATCGCCCGCCGCATGACTTTCCATTATGGCAACGCCGTCGAATTGATGCGCGAACTCGCCGCACAATCGCGCCCCGACATTGTCTATCTCGACCCCATGTACCCCGAACGCCAAAAGTCCGCCGCCGTCAAAAAGGAAATGGCGTATTTCCACAGCGTCGTCGGTGCCGCCCAAGAAGAAGCCAAGCTGCTTGCCGCCGCCCGCGCCGTCGCCAAAAAACGTGTCGTCGTCAAACGCCCGCGCCTCGGCGAGTTTCTCAACTGCGAAAAACCCGCCTACCAATACACAGGCAAAAGCACCCGCTTCGATGTGTATTTGCCCGATCATCCGGTTAAAGACGGGGAATAATTCAAAACGCGAAAAGGTCGTCTGAAAATCAGTTTTCAGACGACCTTTTACCAACGTGACCATAAATCTCTGACCGCACAAACTGTAGCCATTCATTTCCGCATAAGCCAAAAGCCAGAAGGCCAGTCAGGTTACAACCCAATCCATCGCTCCTTTCATAAAAAATTCTCGCCCTTAAATCCCCATTCATGTCAAAAGGTCGTCTGAAAACGGGCAAAATGGTTTATCGGCATCCCCACCTGAATTTTCAGACGACCTTTTCCCTTCATAAACCAACAAATTAGAATAAACACTCGTTGAAAAAATACGCATTCGGACGAATTTTCCGAATCTGCCCGTTTTGTTCAAAAACCGCCTTTTTTCGAGATTTTGCTAGACATTTGTCGGCAAGTTCGGGAAAATAGTCAAATTCATTTACGGGGTTTCTACTACTGCGAATGCCCTTTATGCAACCCAATACCGTCCGGCTTGCGCCGTTGCCGCAGGCCGGTTGTTTTCTGAAATATCACGCAACAAACACGGCCGCTTCACGACATTTGGGCCGTATCGTAAAGGAACGAAAATGGATTTGCGCAAGTTAAAAAAACTGATTGATTTAGTAGAAGAATCAGGTATCGCCGAAATCGAAGTGACCGAAGGCGAGGAAAAAGTCCGCATCACCCGCGCCACCGCCGCTCCGGCTCCCGTTTATGCAGCGCCCGCCCATGTAGCCGCGCCTGCTCCTGCACCCGCTGCCGCAGCAGCCCCCGCTCCCGCAGCGCCTGCCGCCCGTGACCTGTCCAACGCGCAAAAATCGCCTATGGTCGGTACGTTCTACCGCGCGCCCGGCCCGAATGCCGCCGCCTTCGTCGAAGTTGGTCAGCAAGTCAAAGCCGGCGATACGCTGTGTATCATCGAAGCGATGAAGTTGATGAACGAAATCGAAGCCGAGAAATCCGGCACGGTTAAAGAAATTCTGGTGGAAAACGGTACGCCTGTGGAATTTGGCGAGCCGCTCTTCATCATCGAATAATTCGTTTTCAGACGACCTTCCGGATTGCGGAGAGGTCGTCTGAAATGCTTTCCAACTCAGGATTTCCACCATGCGCCTGCTGTTAGCCACTTCCTGCCCTTCGCCGTATTCTTCACCATCGGCCGTCCGATTGCGGGCATCATCTGTCTGATTCCCCAATTCACCTTAATCGGCTGGATTCCTGCCGCCATGTGGGCGGTGTACGCGTTGAGCCAATACAAGACCGATGAAAAAATCCGCAATGCGTTGGGCAAAAGGTAACAAACAGGTCGTCTGAAACCACAGGAAAGGTCATCATGCTGAAAAAAGTATTAATCGCCAACCGAGGCGAAATCGCGCTGCGCGTCCTGCGTGCCTGCCGTGAAATGGGCATCGCCACCGTCGCCGTGCATTCCGAAGCCGACAAAGACAGTCTGCACGTCAAACTTGCCGACGAATCCGTGTGCATCGGCCCTGCCGCTTCCGCACAAAGCTATCTCAATATTCCCGCCATCATCGCCGCCGCAGAAGTTACCGGTGCGGATGCCATCCACCCGGGCTACGGCTTCCTTGCCGAAAACGCCAATTTTGCCGAACAGGTCGAACAATCCGGCTTTATCTTCATCGGCCCCAAAGCCGAAACTATCCGCCTGATGGGCGACAAAGTTTCCGCCAAGCACGCAATGATTGAAGCGGGCGTGCCTTGCGTTCCCGGTTCGGACGGCGCCCTGTCCGACGATCCCGCCGAAATCCTCAAAACCGCCGACAAAGTCGGTTATCCCGTGATTATCAAAGCATCGGGCGGCGGCGGCGGACGCGGTATGCGCGTGGTCGAGAAAAAAGAAGACCTCATCAAATCCGTCGAAATGACCAAAGCCGAAGCAGGCGCGGCGTTCGGCAATCCGATGGTCTATATGGAACGCTACCTGCAACGCCCGCGCCACGTCGAAATCCAAGTGCTCGCCGACGAACACGGCAACGCCATCTACCTTGCCGAGCGCGATTGCTCCATGCAGCGCCGCCACCAAAAAGTCATCGAAGAAGCACCCGCTCCCTTCATCGACGAAAAAGCCCGCGAAAAAATCGGCAAAGCCTGTACCGACGCCTGCAAACGCATCGGCTACCGTGGCGCAGGTACGTTTGAATTCCTGTATGAAAACGGCGAGTTCTTCTTTATCGAAATGAACACCCGCGTCCAAGTCGAACACCCCGTTACCGAGCTGATTACCGGCGTGGACATCGTACAGGAACAAATCCGCATTGCCGGCGGTCTGCCTTTGCAATACAAGCAAAAAGACATCCACATCGAAGGCCATGCTTTCGAGTGCCGCATCAATGCAGAAGACCCGTACAATTTTATCCCCAGCCCGGGCCTGATTGAAAGCTGCCACCTGCCCGGCGGCTTCGGCATCCGCGTGGACAGCCACATTTACCAAGGCTACCGCATCCCGCCTTACTACGACAGCCTGATCGGCAAAGTCTGCGTCATCGGCAAAACCCGCGAGCAGGCAATGGCAAAAATGCGCGTCGCCCTCGCCGAGCTTGCCGTAACCGGCATCAAAACCAATACCCCGCTGCACCGCGATTTGTTCAGCGACCCCGGTTTTGAAAAAGGCGGCGTCAGCATCCACTATCTGGAACACTGGTTGGAAGAACGCAAAGCCAAACAGGACAAATAAACTCGTCCCGCTTGGATAGTCGAAGGTCGTCTGAAAAACCATATGGCTTTCAGACGACCTTTTTTCAGACAAATTGAAACCTGATTTCAGGCGTATTTCAGCGATTGCCGACAAGCCTATAATATGATTGAGCCAACCTGTCCGCCCCCATTTCACGCAAGAAAAAAACGTGTTCGGGCAGAAAAACAATTCAATCACACTGTTACGCCAATAGCCGAAACATACCGCAAACAACCAAAATTGCGTATTTGACCGCCATTTCCTATAGTGGATTAAATTTAAATCAGGACAAGGCGACGAAGCCGCAGACAGTACAGATAGTACGGAACCGATTCACTTGGTGCTTCAGCACCTTAGAGAATCGTTCTCTTTGAGCTAAGGCGAGGCAACGCTGTACTGGTTTAAAGTTAATCCACTATACATTTCCGTCTTAGGTCGTCTGAAAGGATACATCATGACCCAATACCGATTCACTTTACCGTCAAGCAGCGGTAACGACTTTAACTCCGCCGAACATCTGCCGCTGATTGTCTATTTCTACCCCAAAGACAGCACGCCCGGCTGCACCACCGAAGGCTTGGATTTCAACGCCCGTTTGCCGCAATTCAAAGAACTCGGCTATACCGTCGTCGGCATCTCGCGCGACGGCGTGAAATCGCATCAGAATTTCTGTGCCAAACAAGGCTTCAATTTTGAATTGTTGAGCGACAAAGACGAAACCGTGTGTAAAATGTTTGATGTGATCAAGCTGAAAAAGCTCTACGGCAAAGAGTCTTTGGGCATTGAACGCAGCACATTCGTATTGGACGCAAACGGCGAAATCATCCACGAATGGCGCAAAGTCAAAGTCGCCGGACACGCGCAGGAAGTTTTGGAAACACTGTCCCGATAAACCGTAATGCAGCAAAAGGTCGTCTGAAAACGAACATGGCGGGTTTGCCCAAACAGGTTTTCATTTTCAGACGACCTTTTATAATGGACGTCAATCAGGGCAGGGTTGCTTGTCCTGATTCATATTCGATCCACGATACACCATCTTCGGACTGCCCGTAAAACCCCATGACCGACGAACTCATAGACAAATTGCTCGAATCCCTGTGGCTGCAAGACCGTCTCAGCCACAACACCCTGCAAGGCTACCGCCGCGATTTGGAAAAAATCGCCGCACGCTTGGAAGCGGACGGGCATAACTGGTTGGATGCCGAAGCCGCCGATTTGGCGGACGCCGTCTATGCGGCAGACGAAAAACACAGCTCGCAGGCGCGCGCCTTGTCCTCCTGCAAACGCCTATACGCCTGGCTGGAAGAAACCGAGCGGCGGACGGACAATCCGACCCGTTTCCTCAAAGCCCCGAAACGGACGCAAAAGCTGCCCACCCTGATTACCGAAGCGCAAATCGAAAACCTGCTTGCCGCACCCGATACCGACACGCCGCACGGCCTGCGCGACAAAGCCCTGCTCGAAGTCATGTACGCCACAGGTTTGCGCGTAACCGAAGCCGTCAAGCTCCAACTGGGCGACCTCGACCTCAACCGAGGCTGCATCCGCACCATAGGCAAAGGCGACAAACTGCGTATCGTGCCTATGGGCGAAGAAGCCGTTTACTGGGTCGAACGCTATTGCGCCGAATCGCGCCCGCTGCTGCTCAAAAACAAAATCTGCGACGAAGTCTTCGTCAGCCAAAAACGCAGCGGCATCTCCCGCCAACTCGCGTGGATGATTGTCAAAAATTATGCGGACGCCGCCGGCATCACTTCGCTCAGCCCGCACGGTCTGCGCCACGCCTTCGCCACCCACCTCGTCAACCACGGCGTCGATTTGCGTGCCGTACAACTCATGCTCGGACACGCCAACATCAACACCACCCAAATCTACACTCACGTCGCCAACATCCGCTTGAAAAACATCGTTGACGAACACCATTCGCGGAATTAAACGATTCTATTGAAAAAGGTCGCCTGAAAACGGAAATTTCGTTTTCAGACGACCTTTTTTGTTGATATGGCATTAAACATTCAAAATGAGTTAATTTATAAAATATCAATCGAAATATATATTTCAATAGAAAATTACCAAGATAAACCAAGAGGTAAACCTTGCAATGCAAACAGTTTTTATTTATATTCATGTTTAAGAATAAAACACACTATCAATACTGAGCGAAAGAAAACACGGAGCACATTATGTTTGTCTGCATCTGCAACGCCATTACCGACCACGAAATCAAAGAAACCATCGCCGCCGGCGCAAGTACGATGAGCGATTTGCAGGCTCAATTAGGAGTAGCTACTTGCTGTGGGTGTTGCAGCGAATTGGCTGCTTCGTTTCTGAATATCAACAATGCCCAAACTACCATTACCGCCGGTATTAATGTTCAGTCTTAATTTCATCTAGAATTCAAACAAGGTCGTCTGAAACCAAAATCTTTGGTTTCAGACGACCTTTTGCATCTACTCTAAAATAAAACAGTATATGCCGAACTGCCGTTTTGAAGTTAATCGGCTATACCTTACAATCTCGATTTCCGTTTACAGTAAAGAGTCTATTATGAAACTGACGTTGATGTTTCGCGAATATTGCAGCCTCTGCCACAAAATGCGCGAACAGCTTAAACCATATCAAGAAAGATTTGGCTTTGAGCTGGAAATTCTTGATGTTGATGAAGATCCTGTCTTGGAGGAAAAATATAATGAACTTGTCCCTGTTTTGCTTGATGGTGAAACAGAAATTTGCCATTGGTTTTTGGATGGGGAAAAATTGAAAACCTTTTTGGAAACAAAATGTGATAGGGTATAACGGCTGAAAGTATTTCTGTTTTGATAAGTTGGTTTCGATAAATTGAAAACAGCTCGTCTGAAAAATTTTCAAAGAATTTCAGGATTTTGTTCTTACGCTACCGCTATATGAATAAAAGGCTGCCTGATTTTTATTTCAGACAACCTTTGAAATATCATGAGGGGTAAGCATCATCCCCTCTGTTTTGTTTAACCGGCTACAGGTGTAGTCGGAGCAACCGGTTTTCCGGTGAAGGAGGCGCGTTTTGCGGCTTGGTAAATAGCCAGTCGTCTGCGATGTGGCATTATTTTTCCTTTCTGTGATTTAAAGGATTATCCCGAAACGAAAGATGAATAAAATCATAAACTTACCGTTTAATAATCCTGTCGTTGATTGTTTATTGGGCTTTTATCGCTTATTCAATATATTGTGAGATGTTAGATTATAATGATAGCTGTTTTTTATTTAAACTAAAAGATGAATTGTGTAAAGTTAAATACCTGTTTCGTAAGGCTTGACGTTTATATAAAAAAGCCCCTGATAACAGGGGCTTTTCAGTAAAGATTAGTCCAATTTACCGATGATGTCGTTTAAAGCTTTTTGCCAGTCAGAGGGTTTGATGCCGTAATCGTTTTCGATTTTTCGACAATCCATAATACTGTACTCGGGACGTGGTGCAGGAAGAGGATATTGATCAGTGGTGATGGGTGTTAATTGCGGCATTTTGAAATTATTGTCATGTTTTAGTGCTGTTTGAAAGATAGCTTGACTGAATTCATACCAAGTAACAGATTTGTTGCCGCCGAAGTGGTAGATCCCTCTAGAAGGCGATGGGTGTTGCAAAAGGGTAATGATGGCTTGCGCCAAATCCCCCGCATAGGTCGGGCATCCGATTTGATCGTTGACAACGGAAAGGCTGTCTCGTTCTTTTGCCAAGCGCAGCATGGTTTTAACAAAATTATTGCCGTATTCGCTAAATAGCCAAGAGGTACGGATAATTGTGCTTTCCGGATTAGCGGCAAGCGCGAGTAGTTCGCCGGTGGCTTTGGTGCGGCCATATACGCTTTGCGGATTGGTGTAGTCATGTTCACGATAGGGCGTTTTGCTTGTCCCGTCGAAAACGTAATCGGTCGATACATGGATAAATCGGGCATGAACAGAACGTGCCGCATCGGCAAGGTTGTGAACGGCTGCGGCGTTAACGGCAAATGCTGCAGGAACGTTTGTTTCTGCGCGATCGACAGCGGTATAGGCAGCGGCATTGACAATTGCATCGGGTTGAAAGCTTTGAACCATATTGCGTACAGCATCAGCATCTGTAATATCCAAGGAAGAGGAGTCAGTAGCAATCAGCTCCCAATTATCAGGAAGTCGGTCTCGGAAGCAGTGTGCGAGTTGTCCTTTAGAGCCTGTCAGCAGAGTCCTCATGGTATATCTCCTTAATGAATATTGTTTCGGCAAGATGGACATCATTATAGAGCAAACATCAGCTCTTAACAGCATTTTACGCCTTCACCGTTTTGAACTTATGTTTATCGGAAAATTTGAACGGGGTAAGGAACGATCGTTGCAATGTCTCGCTAATATTTGGTGGTAAGATAAGACGGATGATGAAAAATTTTGTTTGAAGGGGAAAAAAGGAATCTCTGTTGTGGAAAAAAACAATAAATAGTACGTTGAAATAAATAATATTATTTCGACAAAATAATCAATATCTTGTTTTTTAAAAAGGAATTATCATTAGAATAAAGTGTCAATTCAAATTTGATTGCTTTAAAAAATGTTTCCATTCGTCTGAAATTTCAACCGTTAGCGAATTGAAAAACAGTTAATCATGAAATATCACTAGAATAACAGTGTAGGCAGTTTGATCAGTTTGCATTTTGACAAAAGGCCTATGCTTCTTAATTACATATATTCTGGGAGTGATTTATCATGACTTATCATTATGGCGGCTATTCTTCTAAAGCCCACTTCAACTCATACTGCCCTCCGGCTAAACCCTACAATCCTTACTGCCCTCCTAGCCATGGCGGTTTCGGTTACAAAGGTAGTTTCCATAACTACGGCTCTTCTCACGGTATCAAAGTAAATCATGGCAAATTCGGTCATGGCGCCTACTGCCCTCCGCCGAAACCCGTGTACAAATGCATTATTATTGATTTCAACTGCAATCCGGGTAAACCTTATTACCCTAAACCGGCTCCAAAACCGGTTCCTCCAAAGCATGTTGATCCTTACTGCCCACCGGTTGAACCAAAACCACAGCCTCAACCACATCCACAACCCCAACCTAAGCCGCAGCCACAACCGCAGCCGCAGCCTAAACCTCAGCCGCAGCCGCAGCCGCAGCCTAAACCTCAACCGCAGCCGCAGCCTAAACCTCAACCGCAGCCCAAACCGCAGCCTAAACCCAACGATAAAGACTGCAAAGATTGTGTTGATGATCAAAACCAACAAAATACTTACGGACATGACGACAAAAATCCGGGCAACATTATCCATGTTGATGGTTCGACCAAAGATAAAAATGGCCTGACCAATACCGTAGGTACTGATAAGAAAGATACCATTTACGGTACTAGTGGTGAAGACGTGATTTATGGCGGCGACGGTGCCGACGTGATTTACGGCGGTGACGGCAACGACACTTTGCAAGGCGGTAACAACGGCGACTCTCTGTACGGTCAAGGCGGTAAAGACTACCTGCAAGGCGGTGACGGTAACGACTACTTGAACGGTGGTGCCGACGCTGACATCATGCGCGGTGGTGATGGTAATGACGTTTACTTTGTTGATCACAAAGGCGACGAAGTTATCGAATATGGTAATTTAAACGGCGGTATTGATACTGTCCGTACAGTAATCGACTACACCCTGACCGACAACGTTGAACACCTGTTCTTGCAAGGTTCCGGCAACCTCAACGGTACCGGTAACGCTCTGAACAACGACATCAACGGTAACTCCGGCAACAACCACCTGTACGGCTTGGCAGGCGATGACTGCCTGGTTGGTAAAGACGGTAACGATTACCTCGACGGCGGCATCGGCAACGATGTCCTGATCGGCGGTACCGGCGACGATACCTACTTCTTTGATAAAGGTTACGGTCGTGACACCATCCAAGACGAAAGCGGTAACGATACCCTGCAATTCGGCAAAGGTATTTCTGCTTCCGACGTGTTGTTGAGCAAAACAGGCAACAGCCTGACCGTATCTGTCGGCGGCGGTGACACTGTTACCATTGACGACTGGTTCTCCGGTAACAACCATAAGATCGAAAACTTCAAGTTTGCCGATGGCAGTACTTACGAAGTAACCGGTCATGGCGATTACTACTCTCTGTCAGCTGTAAACAGCATCCAACAACAAACCCAAGTGCCTAGCATCTAATCTCTGATTAGCAATACTTAGGATTGATAAGGTCGTCTGAAAGCGTCTGCATCCGTGCAAAACGTTTTCAGACGACCTATTTTGTAAACAATCTGACCCAAAAATCCAAATTCGGATAAAATAACGGAATCCTGTTTAAACCGAGTCAGCGAAGGGAGAAACCTGAAATGTCCGAAATCAGCTTGAAAAAGATTTACTCCGGAAAAGTGCGAGATTTATACGAAATCGACAGCAAGCGCATGTTGATGGTCGCATCCGACCGATTGTCTGCATTTGACGTGATTTTAGACAATCCGATTCCGGGTAAAGGAGAAATTCTGACGCAGATTTCCAATTTCTGGTTTCAAAAACTGGCGCATATCATGCCCAATCATTTTACCGGCGATACGGTTTATGACGTGTTGCCTGAACATGAAGCCAAAGCCATCGAGAAACGCGCGGTTGTCGCCAAAAAACTGACTCCTGTCAAAGTAGAGGCGATTGTGCGCGGTTATTTGGCGGGCAGCGGGTGGAAAGATTACCAAAAAAACGGTTCTGTATGTGGCATCAAACTTCCCGAAGGGATGAAAGAAGCGCAGCAGCTTCCGGAAGTGATTTTTACCCCGTCCACCAAGGCTGCCGTCGGCGATCATGATGAAAACATCAGTTTTGAAGAATGCGAACGCATTATCGGTAAAGAGTTGGCGGCTGAAGTGCGCGCTAAAGCCATTCAGCTTTATACGGAAGCTGCAGAATATGCAAAATCACGCGGTATCATCATATGCGATACCAAATTTGAATTCGGGCTGGATGAAAACGGTACATTAACCTTGATGGATGAAGTACTGACGCCCGATTCCAGCCGCTTTTGGCCGGCTGACCAATATCAAGTCGGCACTAATCCGCCGTCTTTTGACAAGCAATTTGTTCGGGATTGGTTGGAGCAAAGCGGTTGGAACAAAAAAGCTCCGGCACCGGACGTCCCTAGCGATGTTATTCAGAAAACAGTTGATAAATATCGGGAAGCATTAAATCTTTTAACCAACGAATCATAAATTTGATAAAAGGTCGTCTGAAACACAGAAGTATGTTTCAGACGACCTTTCGCTGTCATGAATGCTTGGATTTACTTACATTTGCTATTATAATGCGCGTTTGGATTGACCGTTTGAAGTCGTCTGAAAAATATAGTTTTTACCAACCGCCGCACACCTGAAACCCTAACTATGCACATTCTCACTTTTAGTGTGCATTATTAGTGTTTTAGCGTGCGGCATTCTGAAAGGAACGAAATGTTCGATAAACACGTTAAAACCTTCCAATATGGCAATCACACCGTTACTTTGGAAACTGGCGAAATTGCGCGCCAAGCCGCCGCGGCTGTTAAAGTATCGATGGGCGACACAGTTGTTTTGGTTGCTGTTACCACCAATAAAGAAGTCAAAGAAGGTCAAGACTTCTTCCCTCTGACTGTTGATTACCTTGAACGTACTTACGCCGCAGGTAAAATCCCTGGCGGTTTCTTTAAGCGCGAAGGCAAACAAAGCGAAAAAGAAATCCTGACCAGCCGTTTGATCGACCGTCCTATCCGCCCGCTGTTCCCAGAAGGTTTCTACCACGACATCCAAATCGTTGCGATGGTAGTTTCCGTTGACCCTGAAATTGATTCCGACATTCCTGCCATGCTCGGCGCATCCGCTGCGCTGGTGTTGAGCGGCGTACCGTTTGCCGGTCCGATTGGTGCCGCACGCGTAGGTTATGTAAACGGTGTGTACGTATTGAACCCGACCAAAGCCGAATTGGCTAAATCTAAGCTGGACTTGGTGGTTGCGGGTACATCCAAAGCCGTTTTGATGGTGGAATCCGAAGCTAAAATCCTGCCTGAAGACGTGATGTTGGGTGCCGTAGTTTACGGCCACGACCAAATGCAGGTAGCGATTAACGCCATCAACGAGTTCGCCGATGAAGTAAACCCTGAAGTATGGGATTGGAAAGCGCCTGAAACCAATGAAGAATTGGTTGCCAAAGTACGCGAAATCGCAGGCGAAGCCATTAAAGAAGCGTTCAAAATCCGTCAAAAACAAGCGCGTTCCGCTAAATTGGACGAAGCTTGGAACGCAGTAAAAGATGCGCTGATTACCGAAGAAACCGATACTTTGGCTGCCAACGAAATCAAAGGCATCTTCAAACATTTGGAAGCCGACGTTGTCCGCACCCAAATTTTGGAAGGTCAGCCGCGTATCGACGGTCGCGATACCCGCACCGTCCGTCCGCTGAACATCCAAACCGGTGTATTGCCGCGTACACACGGTTCCGCCCTGTTTACCCGTGGCGAAACCCAAGCCCTTGCCGTAGCGACTCTGGGTACTTCTCGCGACGAGCAAATTATTGACGCGCTCTCCGGCGAATATACCGACCGCTTCATGCTGCATTACAACTTCCCGCCGTATTCTACCGGCGAAGTAGGTCGCGTCGGCGCGCCGAAACGCCGCGAAATCGGACATGGCCGCTTGGCGAAACGCGCACTGGTTGCCGTATTGCCGTCCCCTGAAGAATTCAGCTACACCATGCGTGTTGTTTCCGAAATTACCGAGTCCAACGGTTCGTCTTCTATGGCTTCCGTCTGCGGCGGCTGCTTGAGCCTGCTGTCTGCCGGTGTGCCTTTGAAAGCACACGTCGCCGGTATTGCGATGGGTCTGATTTTGGACAACAACAAATTCGCCGTATTGACCGACATTTTGGGTGATGAAGACCACTTGGGCGACATGGACTTTAAAGTTGCTGGTACGACCGAAGGCGTGACCGCGCTGCAAATGGACATCAAAATCCAAGGCATTACCAAAGAAATCATGCAGATTGCTTTGGCGCAGGCCAAAGATGCGCGTCTGCACATCTTGGAACAGATGAAAGCCGCCGTGGCAGGTCCGCAAGAGCTGTCTGCTCACGCTCCGCGCCTGTTTACCATGAAAATCAACCAAGACAAAATCCGTGAAGTCATTGGCAAAGGCGGTGAAACCATCCGTGCGATTACCGCTGAAACCGGTACTGAAATCAATATCGCGGAAGACGGTACCATCACTATTGCCGCAACCACTCAAGAAGCCGGCGACGCTGCGAAAAAACGCATCGAAGAAATCACTGCCGAAGTGGAAGTGGGCAAAGTGTACG
>ERZ772942.582-NODE-582-length-15807-cov-3.769870_pt1 | contig 15807 bp, 6 predicted proteins | sample MGYA00511135_ERZ772942 | MGnify/ENA primary metagenome ERZ772942 (study PRJEB29015, sample SAMEA2738099) | human oral metagenome | biome: human oral; feature: human-associated habitat; material: saliva | place: China | collected 2265 ... | reverse complement strand
AAGTTCCCCTGCCGTAGCGTCACTTTCCGCAGAAACTCGAAGCCGAACGGAAAGCCGGGACTCTTCACCATGTAGGCGTCGCTGACATCTTCAGGTGCAACGTCCACCAGCATCTTGTCAACATAGAAAGCCCGCTTTCTCTCATCACTGTCATCACCAATTCGGCTTTCACTGTCAGGCGTCCGGGCATAGACCGTGGTCAACCGTGCCATCCTGCGCACGCGGCCAGAGTCTGCCCACATGCCATCCCCGCAGCGCGGACACTGCTTCAAGCCTGTAGTGGTTCCCCCCTGCTCTGCATGGCCGCATTGGCGACAGAAACGCCAAGGCTCAGGCTTGGCCTGACTGATATCCACCTGGTTGACCACAACCCGGCGGCCTTCCGCATAGAAGGTATTGTTGGGTGCCAGCTCCCGAATGGCGACCGAGGCAGCCCGCTCGTACTCGAAAGTCTGCGGGGCAACTTCATGCCCCGAACTCTCGGACGAGCTGGCACCGGAGGACTGCGATGAATGACTGGCAGATCTATCAGCGCGCGTGATGACGGAGCGAAGCACCACGCCTTCTTCCGGGAAGGCATAGTTGGGCAGTAGTCCTTCATCCGTCATGAAATTCAGGGTCTGCTTGCTATCGATACGGGCCAACAGCGCGCCAATGGCTCGTCGCTCCTGTCGCAGCCTGGCCAGATCTTCCTTCACGGAATCGGATTGAACCTCGCTCTGGCGCTTGGCGGTCTCCTTGCCGATCCTCTCCTGACGCTTCTTCAGCTCTGCCCGGTCCTTGTCCACTTCATTCAGCCGGTTCAGGATCCGGAAAGCCAGGGATGGCGCAACACCTTCCCTGTCTTCCCCACCCTGAACGAAGGACCGTAGCCATTGAGTGGATTCGGGTGTCAGCTCAGCATCCAGCCTGTTCCGGGAAGACCCGGAAGACTCCTCAGACCTGAACAGTTCAAGGAAGCCCGCCAGAAGGGCTTCCTGATTGGCTTCCACATACTGCAACCACGTGTACGGGAAAGCTGTTTCATCTGCTTTCCCCACATGTTTCAGGACTTCTCCCAGCGTCTTTGGAATGGAAGCGCCCTTGGCACGTGCTCCAGCCCGAAGCGCATCCTGTACCCAGCAGTCCAGCGTGTAGGCCGTCAGCTGGCGTTCAAGCACCGCAGAAGCATTCAGGAAGACCCCCGGAGCATCCACCGCCCCGGCAATCATCGTGCGGGGATCGTGCCAGAAATAAAGGTCGTGCGGTATGGCGTTGGCCATGGTCATGACCAGTGCGTTGCCGGTGCTGCGCCCGGCGCGACCAGCCCGCTGGATGTAGCTGGCCTGTCGGGGCGGAACCGAGCACTGCAACACGGCTGACAGGTCACCAATGTCTATACCCATCTCCAACGTTGGGGTGGCTGACAGCACGTTCACATCCCCGGGCCTGATAGGGTGGTGATTGGCCTTGAAGCGCCTTTCCACTTCCTCACGCACGGGGCGCTCCAGCAGACTGGTGTGCTCTTTCGCCACCACACGCTGGATGTCCGCCGAAAGGTACAGCCTTCGGTAATACTCTTGTCTATCGAGCTCTTTATCGGATGAAGCGTGCTTCAGCCTTCCATTGCAGACCATGTCTCGACAGGGCTGTCCCTCCAGATCCTCATATCCAGACCGATCCCCTTCGGAACCGGTTGTACGCCTCCCCCATACCACCCGGTGACAGGAATCACAGCACCATTTGCGGACCTGAGAGACAACCTGGAACGATCCTGGCATCAGCCCCCAGACATGAATATTCTGTCCTTTCGAATCCGCAACACAATCCGCAATACCAGCATGCTGCAAAGCATCCACGCCCACCTTATAAAGCTCGGTTAAAAGCTTATCTGACGGCAGTGCGAACGCATGAAGTACAGGAAATGCCTTGAAAGCCCACGCCTGGTACCACTGCTGTGCCGTGCCCAACACGCTGATGCAGCGGCCGTACTTGACCAAGGAAACAAAGCGGGGCGCGCGCAGGCCGGAAGAAAGATGCGACATCGCCAGAGGATGCCCCTTGTAGCGCCATGGCTGACACCCATCCGCCATGTAGCTGTCCAGCCCTGGTGCCTTCCAGGCGCCCGCCCGCTGGAAACTCTCCACCAGACCCAGAAGGAATACCCTTATCTCTTCGGGCTTGGAGTCACGAAGTTCTTCCAGCTTTTCTGGCAGGACTCCCGACATGTACTGCACCGCCTTGTCCAGTGTCTCTGCTGGCAGATGAACGACGGCAGTTCCCGTAGCCACCAAGCTACGGCCAATAGCCGCTTCGCGGCCAAACTCTGCATGCAGGAGCCAGGGCAACAGCGCAGAGAACTTTTCAGGCAGCGAGCTTCCAGCCGGAAGGTCACCGTGTTCCAGCAGATGCTCAAAGTCTCGCAACCAATGCAGCGATGTCGGCAGGAAGTTGGAAAGATAGAGGCCTTCACCCAGCGTCGTCTTCCAGTGGCGTTCAAAGTGCGCAGGCAAAGCCTCCATCGTCAGTGGCTGTCCACCTTCATCTCCTTGTTCAATGACCTGGGCCAGCGCTGGGCGCAGGTTCAGCCGCCAGGTGCGGGCCTGCAGAAATCCTGCTCGATGCGCGGCATCCTGCACCGAATCCGAAAAGGCAATGAGTTTCTTGTCGGCGTTGAACGATGAGCCAAACAACTGAGCAAGCATCACCGCCGAAAGGCTGGCCGCCTGAGAGCCCAGGATGGAGAGCGTGTTGTCACCATCGCAGAACGGACAGTCGTGGCTGGAGTACGTCTGCTTGGCACCCTTACACTGCCGCTGCTTCATGTTGTTTGTAAGCAGCACCTCCATCAGGGCAGACACACCTTCCACACACCCACATGCCGTTGCATCCTTGTGATGCAACGTGCCACAGGATGGGCATAGCTTGCGGACAGAAAACTGCCGGAGAATCCCTGCATCGAACTTACCCCCTCGCAGAACAGAAAGCGGGAAGATCATGCGGGTAGAAAGCAACTCGCCAAAATACGCGTTATAGAAAGTCTGCGGATCGGTGATCAGGACATTCTCGTCTGCGTGCGAGATTGTTGCTCCCCAGCCTGTGACATGACAGTCGCGGCAGGATATGACCGGCGCCCACAGCCTGTTGTCCGGCTTGACATGGATATCGTCATGGTGCTTCAGCTCTGGGCTGGCACTGTCCAGACTGGCCACCATACGGCGCAGCTCACGCAGCCAGATTTCAACCTTTACCTGCAGGAAGAAGGTGGTTTCAATGGCCTTGCCCGTACGAGCAACGCTCTGTGAGGCAGATTCCGGTCCGGCCACCTGCCGGGCTGGGATTCCACCGCGTGCCGTTCTGGCATGGGCTACCAACGCCAGCAGGCTGCCCAGCCACAGGCTGGCAAAGCGGGAACTGGATCCGGCAGGTAGACGCGATATCAGGGTCTGCAGAACCTGCTCTATAGGTACGGACCGGGATGCCAGCCGTTCCAGATCCTTCAGCATGTTATGGAAGGCAAAATGCCCGCGCAGCATGTCCGCCAGCTTGCAGCGCCAGAGTGGGTCCTCCACCTCATTGGGCGTCTTGCAGCGGTGAGATTCACCGAACCACAGTGGAACCTGCGCAGCCAACCAGTCTTTGGGACTACCTGCAGCATCAGAAGACGGGTCCAATATGGCTTCATCTTCCTGTCGTGGCGTTTGGGTGTACTCCACCACCAGATTCTGCAGGTACTCGGCCACCAACAGACGGTCCTCGGTGATGATGGCGTCGTTGCCCTCCGAGGATGATCCGGATGAGTTCCCCGAAGACTGGAAGCGTTCTCCAAAGATCTGTCCTGCAAAGGTCAGCAGACCATCCTCACCCTCGCTACCCAGCGTTGCCGAGGTGCCCACACAAACCAGTTGTCCGGGAGGGGTCTGCAGTCGCCCCTTCAAGCGGCGGATGAGACAGGCCAGATCGGTACCCTGAGCCCCATCAAAGGTGTGCAGCTCATCCACCACCAGATAGCGCAGGGTATCGGGCTGCTGATGGGCCCACAGAGGAGAGTCCTCCGCCCGGATCAGCAGGAAATCCAGCATCTTGTAGTTGGTCAGCAGGATGTCTGGCGGATCCTTACGCAGAACGGCCCGGTCGGTGATGAGCGAATAAGCGCCATTTTTCAGCTGCTGGACATTGCCGGATGCAGTGCTGCCATCTGCAGGGTCGGCCGTGGCATCGCCACCCACATACAGGCCGGCCCGAATGCCTGACAGATGCGTATTGGACAGGATGAGCCTGGCCAACCGTGAGGCCTGGTCCGTGGCCAGCGCGTTCATCGGGTACAGGATGATGGCCTTGATGCCCTTGCGACCGGCCTGACGCTGCTGGCGACAGTGTTCCAGAATGGGATAGAGGAAGCACTCGGTCTTGCCTGAGCCCGTACCAGTGGCCACCAGTGTGGAAGCCGCGTGGTCCCCTGACAGCCGCTTGAAGGCTCTGGCCTGGTGCGCATAGGGCCTGAATCCCTCCGGCAGCCACGAAAAGAACGGTTTACCCAGATCTGCCTGGGTCCGGAATGGCAGAGGCAACGTCAGATAAGGCCCCTTGAACAGGTTGCCGGGTCTGGCCAGAAAGCGCTCCAGCAGGCCATCAAAGCCCGGCGTACTGGAAGGGAAAGCCGCCCTGAGAAAATCAGCTACCCCACGGGTAAGCTGATCAGCAAGAATCAATGGTTGCATTTGTAGATCGATCCCAGGTCAGTGCTTCTTATCCGTGAAATGATTCCAGGCGTTTTTGTAATCCTGCTCACGGTCAGCCAGGGTAAACGGCGCCTGATAGCGAATGACCCTTTCCTTGGGCCCGCCGGGCTGTGTATCGTCCATGACCCGTCTTTCAATGACAGTACCGTCTGGCACCTTGGGCTTCCAAGAGCCATCTGGTTGCAAGACAGGCTGGATGTCTGACCAACCCAAGGACTTCTCTACTGGATCCTTGCCAGGCCCCCTCAAAAGGCAGGGCAAATCCTTCTTTCCCGCTTTGCGCGGCAAACCAACACCCACCAACCCCTTGCTGGCGGTGAACACGATTCGCCCGTTGGCGTCGTACCAGGTATCCCGCTCGTACTGACGCATGACCGGGAACTGAACCCGATACACTGTGAGCAGCTCTTCCAGTGTGAGACCCAGTGCCTGCGCGACGAGGACATCGATCTCGACCAACGCCTGGCGGCGGGCGTAGTCGCTACGGAGCGCACATTTTTGACTCCAGTTCTGCGTCAGTTCGCTATAGAAGCTTCTGGGTAGTATTTTGCTATTGCTCGACCATAACTCGTTCTTGAACGCATCATTCCACCCTTGCTTCCAAAGACGAGCGTAGGATTTTGTAAGACAATTCAATGCTAACGTTCTTACTGACAGTTCGCTCGTCAGGTCAAAGTATGGAAATTGCTCCCAGATGTAATGCAAGTTGCTACGCCCAGTACTCTTTACATAGAAGTCTGCGATGATGGACGAAGAAAACGCACTTTGGAATATTAAGTCTTTCACCGACTTAAATACAGTTGTCTGAACCCCATGGATATGCCCAACACCAGGACAGACTAATGCACCAATTAAAGTTCGCTCGCCAGATTGAGACAGCATGCCTCTAAACGCTTGCCGGTAGTACTCCGTCACCTTCCGAGGCAGATTCTCTCCGGGCTCCACCCAACTGACGCGGGGAATCCTTGCCTGGTATTCATCGGTGCTGCAGGCAGGGCGGTAGTTGCTGCGGGGCAGATAGTCGTCAGGGAGGGATTCGAGGTCGAGGACATCGTAATGGCTGTTCAACGTACAAATAGACCTTGGAGTCTTGTTGAATGGATTTCCAACAAAGAAATGCGGACCTGAAAGCACAAAATCATCCAGGCCATCTACAAAACTCGTTTGCCTGATAATCGTTCCGTCTTTCTGCGCTCCTGTTTCATGCCACATCTCCATAGTCATGTACTTTCCTTGGAGATGCGATAATCTCATGGAAAACTGAGAAAACTTCTCCAACACAGAAGAAAGCTCGGTGCTATGGATTGCAGGGAGACGCGCCTGAACCGCAGGCGTACCCGGGGGATCATATAGTTTTGCGAAGATGGCCAGGGACCTTTCATCCACCTTGACCAAGCGACTGGCGTGCCCCTCCAAGTTCCATTTTCCTTCTTCATTTTTTATTCCAGGAACAACTCCGCTGCCGGAATGATCCATGGATCTGTACAGAGTAACTGGATCCAGGAGGTTTGACACCGTATTGAACGAAACACCTTTCCTTGAGGGGCCATATACGTTAATACTATAAGTTGTCAGATGATGAACCTCCGAGAACAGTTTTTTCTCATTGACAAAGTGATAGTGGGCACGCAGTCTTGGATAGATAGCACTCCGAAGAGTTCCTCCTTTCGGATCATCATACGGCCCTTCCGGATGCAACAGTGCCTGTACACCTTTGCCAATCCACCACACCTGCGGCAGGAAGCATTTGTACAGGTTGCTCTGCTGTCCTTTCAGTAGAGGATAGTTCTGCTCCGCATTCAGGTATGACGCCAGGCCACCTACCGAAACACTCTCGGCAAGGTACTGTTCCCGCGCCTCTGGCATGGCATCGAACACTTTCTCCCGACTATCAGCCGTCTGCTTGGCGTTGAGGTTACGGATAGCAAACCTGGGATCGAAGTCCGACAACAGGCCCTGTTCATTCCACTCCACCTTGATCCAGGGAGGGTTCCCCAACACCAGGTCGAAGCCTCCCCGGTTCTGGAAGATGTCGGCAAACTCCAGCTCCCAGTGCAGAAAACGCTGCTGACCGGCCACCTGCTCCACCACCTGCAGGGCTGGATGCTGCGAAAGCACTTCAAGGTCCACGTAACCAAAGTTGTCCCGGTGCAGCTCGATGCCTGCCGCCGGCTCAGCCACGCTCTCTGCCGCAAACATGTCTGGCGTTTCGCCAACAGTACATTCATCATCAGGCGGCACGTTCTGCGCCAGGCTCTCTTCTTGCTGCAGAACCAGGACATCATTGCCATGCAGCACCCCTTCCAGAATGAACAGCCAGTCCTCCATGGAAGGCAGATGGTCAGCCTCCGTCAACGGCCAGAACCACAGGGCGCACCAGAAGTCCATCACCAGCTTCAGCCGGCAGTAGGGGCTGGCGTTTTTCTGCGCCTTGCTCAGCATCTCCGTCTGGTAAATATGGTCCTTCTGTGCAGTCGTGGTAGGTGCCCGGTTGGGGGCCTCGTCTGGCCACACGTGCAGGTCATCACTGGTGGCGGCGCGTACCTTGGCCAGTTCCTTGGCGTGCTGTTTCCACAGCCTGTCCACGGCCACACTCAGGCGTTGTACCCGCTGGAACTCTTTCCGGGTCAAGGGGCGGATGAAGTTCTTGCGCCAGGCCCTGAAGGCATCGAAACGTTCTGGCTCCAGCCCCTTCACCACCTTGTCGGACACATTGCCCATGCCCTCGGCCGGCAGCAAAAAGTGGAAGATCCGCCTGACCCCGCGTGCCGCGCTGTCTGGCTCGGGACCTGAAACCTCAGGGGTTTCCGAGAAGGCCAGGGCTTGCGTCGGTTCCTTCTGGTAGTCGTACCAGCTTTCCTTCGCCTTGGCATCGGCCGGCGATCGGGGATCTGCCTGGTGCGGCGACACCTCGAACACTTCGCGCCTTGCCCCCACCAGTGAATTGCCCACGACCAACTGCAGGCCAAACCAGGGCACATGCCCCCCCTGGGAGATGGCGTTGAGCCACAGAGAAACCTCGGCCAGTTCCACAGCCACCGGATTCAGGTCCACGCCGTACACATTGTTGTCGGCGATGTACATTTTCACCCGCTGTCGCTCGGCCATGTACTGGTCATGGCCAATGGTCTGCACATCCGCCCCAGCCTCCTTCAGTTCCTGCTGCTTCTTCTGCAGGTAGGCTTCAGCCAGCTGGTTCACGGCTTCGTTGAGGAAGGCCGCGCTGCTCATGGCAGGCTCGCAGATGGTCAGTTTCAGAATCTCATCCGCTGTCTTTCCGGGCAGAATCTCCCGCAGCGCATGGTCCACCAGGCAACGGGTCAGAACATCGGGCGTGTAGTAGCTGGCAGATTTCTCCCGGGCCCGACCAGCCAGACGATAGATGAAAGTCCCTTTCTCGTACCGGCGCGGCTCACCGCCAAACAGCTTCTCGGCATCAGAATAGTTGGCCAGCGCCCGCTGCGGCACGAAGTATGCAGCTTGCAGGGGGTCCAGCTCGGCGTCCTTGCGTTTCTCCCGTGCCGACGACGTGGCTGCACCGGTCTCGTCATCGCCATCCTCCGACCAGGCACTATCGTCCCCTCCCACGTCAGCATCTTCTTCTTGCGCGGATGTCGAAGCGGATTTCTTGGCTGTTTTCGGATCGCTGCGGACCTCATACAGGTCTTCTTCGGCAAAGAAGCCACGGAAGGAGAGCAGCGCCTCGTAAACCGCCCCCAATTGGTTGATACCCAGCGTGGCGTAGCTGATACGGCCACGCCGTCTGTTCTTTCCAGACTTTCCGGCCTGCCGTGACAGGGACATCAGCTCAATGACCTTCTGCAGGACGTGATTGCGCAGCTTCACGCTGTTGAGCAGCGGGGTCCGAGTCGGGTCAAACAGGTGCCCCTGCAGTGGGGCCATGGAAAAGCCATCAACGTACCGGGTCCCGCCCGTGGCGCCGGGCCCGTCCCATGGTTCAGCAAGATCTCCCAACTGCTGCTGCCCGGAAGCCATGCTCTCCAGGCTACGAGTCGGATAGCCTTCCCAGATCATCCGGCAGAGCTGCTTCAGGCTTTGGTGGAAGTAGGTGCCGTTGCGTGCTTCATCCGTACTGAGCGGGACATTCTCCAGATCACGCAGATGCTCGATACTGTAGCCCTTCAGGTAGGTTTCATCCTGAACAGGGGCATAACCCAGCTCTGGCCGCGCTTCGATGTAGAACAGGAAGAGCAGCCGGTACATGAAGCGCAGGCACTCCAGGCCCAGCTGTTCGGCCAGATCGGTGTCCGTGCGGTCAAACACCTTTTCCTTGGCCACCTTGCGCTTGTAGTGCAGGGCTTCGTTGGCAATCAGTTCGATGCACTCACGCAGGGCGTACTTCAGGTCAGTCGAAACCTCGAACGCATGCTTGTGCGAGCTTTCATCCAGCCTGTCCAGCAGCGTGATGCCCCCGTCTGCAGGCAGAATGGAATCCTTGCGCAACAGGGCTACAAAGGCCCTCAGGCTCTGTTCATCGCGGGGGCCAAACAGCTCGGGCAGGTCAAAGCACAGCACGGCCTTGCGCGCCCATTTGGCCCGCTCCACCAGCAGCCATTGCTCGTGATGAACCAGCAGCACCCAGCGAGGCGGGTCATCGTCGGCAAATACCCGCCGGGTCAGCGTTTCTTCCCAGTCCAGCCCTGCCTTGCCCAACGGGTGCCCTGCATCATCAACCGGCAACAGTGCCAGCGGCGCGCTTCCCTCTCCTTCCTGGCCGGCAGAAACGTCAAGATCGGCAGCTGCCACGATCATCAGCAGTGGCTGGCCTTTCTCGTTACGGTAGATGGCCAGCGCGGGAACCTCTCCCTCCCGGGATGAATCCGGCAGCTCCAGACCTTGGGGTCGGACCTCATAGCCCAGAACATCCAGAATGGGCCTGGCCAGCTCGACCAGATGCTGGACGCGATCGGCCGGCTGCCGCTGGGCCAGAAAGCGCTCCCGGGACCGGAAGTAGCCATTGCTGCCAATGAGCGAACGCAGACGAGAAACCGGGCTGTTCTTGCCCTCCTCTTTCCAGCGATCGAACAAGGGCTTGAGGTCATTAGCCAGGATGTCATCCAGATAATGCTGGCTGTAGAACTCATTGGCATTGATCAGCCCGTTGACGTTGAAGCTCATGCGCGGGTTCCTTGAATGCTGCCTGCTGTCTTGAAGTCTGCGGTAGGGGTCAGCCTGCCAATGCGGCCACCACAGTGAACTGGGGTGTATCGTCCAGTTCCAGTGTTTCTCTTACCCAGGTCTGGTAGCTCTGGAAGAGGTCCTGGATCTCGGCATCACGCCGCTGACGCCTGGACTGGCGAACCTGCTCAAGACCGCCTTTCAGGTCCAGCTCCAGCTGGTTCTGATGCTTTTCCTTGAGTTCTGCCAGCTTTGCGAGTTCCTGCTGAATCCTGGTCTGGTTCTCTTCATCCACCTTCTGTTTTATGGGCTGAAGATGACGCTTTGCCGTCTGGATGACTTCCGGCAGGGCCTGCTGCCAGAGGCTGGCATCAGGCACCCGGCCATCGTTGGCCAGGTCCGCCGCGTGTTGGCCATCTTCCTGGTTCCGCCGTAACCCTGTCTGCACAAGCGTTTCTTCCAGGGTCAGAATGTTCGGCGCCACCCTTCCATCGGCATCCACGGTGATGCCCATCCACCGGGTCAGCAAGGTCTGGCCACGCTTGTTGGGATACTGCGCCTGTACCAGGATGATGGCCTGACCCGGCTTCACCTCATGAGGCACCTTCAGGATGGGCGCGCGCTGGCGGCCAAACGATGCCAGCAGCTTGTAGTCCAGCCAGGCGGCCACGGGATGAAGTGGCCAGAAGTACTGCAAGGAAGGCCAACCTCCCCCCTCATCACCACTGTTCCGGGCATTGCGGATGGCTTTATCGATCTGTTCCTTTCTGGCGCTCAGGCGGAAGGTGTTGTCAGCTGGCCAGATATCGGCCGGCAGATCGCGTTCCAGAATCTGCCGAAGATCCTTGCCGGCCTGAAAGCTCACCAGGGCATGGGCGTCATCGTTAGAAAAATCCGTGCAAGTTCCTGGATACTGCCGTTCCACCCAGCGCAACCCATCCCGCAGGTATTCATGGTGGTTGGCAAACAGGCTGGGCAGAATCCCTGTTCTGGGCTTGCTTGCGTGGGCGGATGACCCTCCCGGCGGGGAACCTGAACTCTCTTGTTCTGTCTTATCCTGTTCGCTCTCGGTCTTCCTACCAAACAAAGCATCAAAGGAATTAGTGTCGGCGTTTTCAGCGTTTTTTTCCGCTTCGGCGCTCTCTGTTGCACCGGCAGGTTTCTCAAAGGACTCCAAAGGCTCCTGCTGCTCGATGGCCCTGCCCGTTCTGGCCACCTCAGCCTCTTCATCGTACAAACCCATGAAGGCAGAAGGATCCCCAATGTTCCGGGAGACCTGGGTATCTTTCTCGATAAGGATTTCCAGATAACGCAGGTCTCCACGGACGCCACCGTCTTCCGGCCGGGTATACAGATAGCCAATCCTGGGAGCCTTGGTCTGGCCGTAGCGATCTACCCGGCCGTTACGCTGCTGAAACACCATCAGCGACCACGGGATGTCGAAGTGGATCAGTCGATGGGCCTGGTAATGCAGGTTAAGACCCTCGGAGGCCACATCTGACGCAATCAACATCCGTAACGGGGTATGACTGCGACCAAAGTCCTGCACCGTCTTGTGGATATCCAGGTCTGCCATCTGCCCGTGCAGCGTGGCTACGGCATCCTTCTGCAGGCCCAGCGCGGATGGGAGGTGCTCTTCCAGAAACTTCAGGGTCTCGATCCGTTCGGTGAAGATGACCAGCCGGTCGGTGCTGTTGGACCCGTCCCAGCGCCATGGCTGCTCATCGGATGCTGCCGACTCTGTCTGGCCAGCTGAACCGACGAGATCGTCATCATGCAGCTTCTGCCCTTTCAGCAGCCGCAACAGCATCTGGAATTTTCCAAAATGCTGCGCTGTAATGGCTGATACGGCCCTTTCCAGCCCCTCAAGCGGTGCCAGGTCTGGATGTGCGTCGTCCTTGGCTTTCAGACGTTTGGAACGTTCACGAATGGTCTGCAGGCACGCGCTGGGCGATGAGAACAGCGCCTTTTCCAGAATAATCTTGAACAGTAGTGGGCCATCGGCCTGTTCCCGGGCCGTTGCGTCACTTTCCAGCTGAAGCTTGCCCAGCACCTCGAAGGCATGGGCCTCTTCTTTGGTGGCTCCTGCCTGCAGCTTGTAGATCTGGCGCTCGGGAAAGTGCTGTTTCATCTGTTCCCGGACATCGCCCTTGAAACGACGAATGAACAACGCTTCCACATCCTCACGGGTATAGTCCCCCCCAACCGGAAGAATGGTCGGGTCCAGCATGCGCATCAGGCTGGCAAAGCTCCCCTTGTTGCCATTGTGCGGGGTGGCACTGAGCAGGATCAGCGCATCGGAACGCTGGGCCAGGAGGGTAGCCAGACGGTTGCTCTGGGTACGGTTACCCTTCCAGGACACGTTGTGGGCCTCATCCAGGATGATCAGGTCCCACCAGGCGCTTTCCAGGTAACTGCGGTACTGGCTGTCGCACTTGAGCGTGTCGACCGAGATGATGGTGCGGTCGTAGTAGTTGAAAGGATTGTGGTTTGATGGGATCTCCCGGTGGATACGCTGGATGCCGGCAGAATCGAGACGGGTAAGGGCAATGGTGAAGCGGTTCCAGAACTCCTGTTGGAACTGCTGCATCATGCTTTTGGTGGTGACCACCAGAATGCGACGTGCCCTACCCCGACGGACCAGTTCAGCGGCCAGAATGCCTGCCTCCAACGTTTTGCCCAGACCCACGGTATCGGCAATCAGCAAGCGAGGGCGAAGCTGTTTCAACACTCGGAGGGCCGGCTCCAGCTGGAAGTCCATGACATCCATGACAGCCTGATGCCCCATCACCAATGCATCGTCCTGCACGGCTGACTGCCGCAATCTGGCCTCAACGTTCAGTCTTCCGGCCAGAAAACCAGCTGAACTGTCGGGGATCAGTTGGGTCTCTGCCGGATCGAGCACCGTCACTTCGTCGAGCATGGTCAGAAACAGCGCAACACGGTGGCGCACAGTCTCTGATACGCCGATGCAGGTCAGCTGCCAGCCTCCCTGCTGCCAGCTTTCACTACGCTGAACGATCCATTCTTCATCACGGATGAGGACTCGGGCACCCGCCGAAGGGGGCTTGTGACTGGCTGGCATGAGCTGGGCTACGGGAAGGGTCAGACACCAAGCGACATCAACAGATGTCGGTCCTTTGAACAGACAAAGACCAAGACCTCGGATGATATACACCCCGAGAGTAGTGTTTCAAACTGTAGTCCAGGGGTGGGACAGGTGGGCTCTCTGTGCAGCGGGTACCCTTCCATACCCCGATGAAAGGTACTGATGGGCCGACGAATGGACCAGAGAAGCAACCTTGCGTCCACCCTGTTCTGCCGACGGTCGCCTGGGTAGACCCCAGTAGAAATCTCAGAGCACTTTATGCAATAATTTCTTTACCTGATAGGTAAAAATATCTACCATAGTGCATAGAGGCAGGCCTTGTGGAGATCCGATTCAAAGACAAGAAGATCCAGGAGCTGTGCCAGAAGCAGGCCGTTGCCGTCAGGAAGCTGGGAGATCCCTGCGCCAGGAAGCTCCGGGCCCGCCTTCAGGACCTTGAATCGGCCCGCACGGTGGGAGAACTCCTTCGCCTTCATATTGGCAACCCTCACCCCCTGAAAGGCGACAGATCAGGCGAGTTCGCCATCAATCTTGCCGGGGGCTGGCGATTGGTCTTCACAGCAGCCAATGACCCCCGGCCAGCCCTTCCAGGTGGCGCAACCGACTGGACCAAGGTCACCATCATCCGCATCGAGGAAGTCGTTGATTACCATGACTGATACCAACACTCCCTTCCTGCCCGACTGGGTGTCTCCTCCGGGCGAGACCATCAGTGACATTGCTGAGGAACGCGGCTGGAGCCAGGGTGAGCTGGCCCGTCGCCTCGACTACTCCGAGAAGCATCTCAGCCAACTCATTCGTGGCAAGGTTCCCCTGACCGTGGATGCTGCCCAGCGTCTTGAGCGTGTACTGGGCGGCACGGCCGAGTTCTGGCTGACCCGAGAGGCCAAGTACCAGCAGCACAAAGCACGACTTGAGTCTGAAGAGAAGTGTGCTCAAGAAGTCGGCTGGCTTGAAAAACTGCCTATCAAGGAATTGATGGTGTGTGGCGCCATCCAGCGCATGCGCAACGACGGAAAGAACAAAACCAGAATCGTGGAGGCATGCCAGCGCTTCTTTGGCGTGCAGTCCTCTGCCGCCTGGGAGAAACATTACGCCAGCATGCAGGTGGCTTTCCGTCGTACCCGCACAGAGCAGAGCGACGTGGGTGCCATCTCGGCCTGGTTACGGCTGGGAGAACTGAAGGCGGAAGCCCTGAGCCTACCTGGCTATGACAGGGCAGCTTTTGAAGCAGCGCTGAGGGATATCCGAACACTTACTCGGAAGGACCCTGAAGAATTCTGGCCCGCCATGCAACAGCAGTTGCATGAGGCCGGCGTGCTGCTGGTCATGGTGCCATCCATTCCCAAGGCACACGTCAGCGGCATTGCCCGTTGGCTGAACAAGCGGCCGATGATCCAGCTATCGCTCTATGGAAAACTCAATGACCGGTTCTGGTTCTCTTTCTTCCATGAGGCTGCTCACCTGCTGTTGCATGCCTCCAATAAAGAAGAGAAGAGTTCCATTTTCCTGGATGATCTCGGCGCTACTTATGCTGATGATCCCAAGGAGCATGAAGCGAACGAGTGGGCGCGAGACTGGCTGATCCCTCCGGAACATGCAGAAGCACTGCGTTGGTTGAATCGCAAGGAGGAGATCATCGACTTTGCTGATCAACTCAATATCCACCCCGGGATTGTGGTTGGCCGATTACAGCATGAGGGGATCATCGATTACCGGTGGTTCAATGACCTCAAGCAGAGTCTGCCGGTAGAGTTGCTTACCGCATAAAAGCCTCTGGCTCGGACTACCCGGCTATGTTGTGATCGTGAGAACTGTGCTGCCTCAGCACGACATAGGCCTGCAGGATCTCCTCGTGGAAATACTCAGGCAGATGGGCCCAGTCATGCACATCGACCATGATGGGCAGCATGCTGTCTGACAACGCCTGTCTGAGTGCGGATACCGCCCTGATGGGCTGGGACAGGTCCTGCGGGTTGCGCAGCACGATGTCCAGATCGCTGGCTTCATGAGCGCCGCCGGTGACCCGGCTACCGTAGGCCCAGACGTCTGCCTGGGGCACGTGGGTGCGCAGCAGGCTTTCCAGCATGTCCCGCCAGGCTGGACGCAGGTTCAGGTGGTTGTCTTCAAGGCGTGGCATTGGCAGCCCCGTTGCGATAGAAGTCATACAGCACACCATCAGCCGTCACGCTGGATCCAGGCTTTGTGTCCCTGGAAACGGAAGCGGCGTCAGTGCGCTCGACAGGAAGGGCCTGCAGATGAAGGATGGCCTGTTCCAGGGTATCGACAGTCCGACGCAGATGGATCGTGTTCAGGGGCATGACGACTGGGCTTCATGGAAGGTCATGAACCAAGTGTACTTGACCTCCATGCCGCCCCCATGGGGCGGCATCCAGACCGGGCATCACTTCCCGATGCAGAACCGGCTGAAGATCACCCCCAGCAGATCATCAGCGGTGACGGCTCCCGTGATGCGGCCCAGGGCCTGATGGGCCAGGCGCAGTTCTTCGGCAAAGAGGTCCAGCGCCTGGTCGCCCAGGGACACATGCTGTCGGGCGTTCTGAAGGTGGGTCAGCGCTTCGGACAGCGCCTGCAGGTGGCGCTCGCGGGCGATGAAGACGCCTTCCTGGCCAGGCTGGAAGCCGGCGATGTCCAGAAGCTTGCGGCGGAAGGCTTCAATGCCCTGCCCTGTGCGGGCGGAAAGGCGCAATGTCTCGGAGGATGACCGCGTTCCCGCTTCAGACGCGGGAGTACCCGTTACTGGCGGCATGCGGAAGGCGGATGGACTGGAACTGCTCTCGTCCGCTGACAGTTGGGGGAGAGACGACGCATCCGACA
>ERZ772942.576-NODE-576-length-15887-cov-7.143002_pt1 | contig 15887 bp, 19 predicted proteins | sample MGYA00511135_ERZ772942 | MGnify/ENA primary metagenome ERZ772942 (study PRJEB29015, sample SAMEA2738099) | human oral metagenome | biome: human oral; feature: human-associated habitat; material: saliva | place: China | collected 2265 ... | reverse complement strand
GTTACTGCGCAGCGCTCCAACGGGGCGGGACCGTTACTGCGCAGCGCTCCAGGTGGATGAGCGGCCGTAGGTGCGGAGATATACCACTGGGGACTAAAAAGGGTTACTCCCTGCCGTGCTTTTGGGGTGCGGCTTGGCGGGGAGCGTGTGGACACACCCCCAGTGACCCACACACTCACATTGTAGCGATATCTCTATACGCTTGGGGTGGAACTTTGGGACATGAGGGAGAGGCGGCTGACAGCGGCTGTGGGTTATCTGAGATAAACATCTTTTCGGTGGGCGACTCGCAGGACAAGTACACGGAGTTGCCCGTCTGCAATTTCGTAGACTACGCGGTAGTTACCGACGCGAATACGGTACTGGTCGTACTTACTTTTTAGTTTCTTGACGCCATCGGGCCGGGGGTTGGTGGCTAAGCCTTCGATTGCAGCAAGGAGACGTTTTTGTGTCTGCCTATCGATTTTGCGTAGCTCCTTAGCGACGGAGCTCTTATAGGTGATGCGGTAGGTGGGGCTGGCCATGTGGGGGCTAGGCTAGTCCGAGTTCTTTTTTGAGGTCATCATGCGAGATTTCCTCGGCTTCCTCCCGGGCGACTTCGGCAGCGCGGATGTCCTCTTGATCCTCTAGTGCTTCCAAAGCTCGATCAAAGAATGAGGGGGAGACGACGACGGCGCGGGCACGCTTTCCTCGACTGGTGATCCTGACGGGCGCGCGCTGTACTTCTTCAAGGATTTGGCTTTGGTATTGACGAAACTGGCTGGAGGACACCGACTTTGTTTCCATACCCCTAAATGTACAACTTGTACATTTAGGGGGCAAGGGGGCGGTGCGCTGAAAGCTAATTGCTTAGTGTGCCCCTGTTTCGTGTTGGTAAATCTGCGCGGGTCTCAGGCTGCGCAAAACGAGCTGTCTTTCTTGGAAGGGTGTCCAATGCGGGCATAGGTGGGGGCGTGGTTGTGGCAAGCGAATCTATTGATCCGCGCGGCAGCCCCCAACTGAGCCGGTAGGCGAAGGCGGGAGTATGCCTACTGCATACGGTGAACCCGGTCGCAGTGGGCACTATGGTGCCCCGCGGCCATATTGCCATATTGGGTTACTGTTATATACGACCTGGTTTTTTACGCATCATTGCAGGTCAAACCCTGTGGATAACTCCAAAACCGAGGGTAAATATGCGCAGCCTGACCTGCGGAAACGCGAGTTTCGCGCAAGGGTGTCTCTTTGGGGCATACCCGTTCAGAACATGAGACGACCCAAGAAATCGAATACTCGTATTCGAGGTGGGCACATTTGTATTCGGCAATTCGCCTAGGGTAGGGTTAGGTTCATGCAGACGATTACTCTCCGTGTCCCCGATGACCTCCGAACCCTCATTGCCGAAGCAGCAGAGGCAAATGGGCAATCCCAAAGTGACTACATGCGCCAAGCCATAGAGGTACACGTCAAGCGGGTTGATCCGAAGCATGATCGCCAGCCCACCGAAAAAAACATCACCCTCACTTCCTACGAGCGGGCCAGTCTGATCCTCCAGCATCAGACTCTTCTAGCTGTCCAGGGGCATCTTTCTAAAGAATCCTATGACCCGGAGTGGCACGAACGTGCTATTGAAGTGTTGGAACGTGGTTATGAAGGGGAGTACCCCCAACTATTTCCTAGTCCCGCTGAAGCTCTCAATGCATATGACTGCGAGCTGGTCTGGGACATTCTCGACATGTTTAGGGTGATCCACTTCAGCGTTGAAGCGCTCGGCGAAGCGCTCGGCGGAAACGGGTGGGATGCTATCGGCGTCGAGAACGCCGAATGGTTCGGCAAGTTCAAAGGCTTCGACTACCAACGTGAACGCGAAAGTCAGATGGCTGGCTACACGGAATACCTAGTTAAGAGCGGCCGGTGGACTGAGCAAGAAGAACTCGTAAAAAAAGGAACGAACTCCCACAGGCAGATGCTTCCGACCTATCAATCCATGCTCGGAGCCTTCAAACCCGTATGGCGCGAAGCAGCACGCGAAGCAGTACGCGGAGGTGGGCACTCCGACCTCAGCACTCAAGATCTGCGAAAAATCCTGCTCGCCGCCCCAGGCGCACAGTGTGATGGGACCCGCGACCAAACCTAGAGACACACAAGTAATCAATCGCCCGAAAACATCAATAACCCCGGCGATTTTACTACTACTTTTGTAGTGCAGGGATCGTTCCGGGGTTTTCGAGATAAAGACTAACATATCCATAATGAATAATCCAAAACCGGCCCCAGTACCGCTATCTCAGTGGTTTTCATCTGCGCGAATGAGCCGGTACGCCGACCATCCAGCACCAGAAGCGCTATACCTTTGGAATACTCACCTCACGAAGATCTATCTCGCCGACATCGAGCATCTCGAAGTGCTCCTCCGAAATTGCATCCACGCTGCCCTAACCAGAAGATACAGCGAACGATGGTTCGACGACGATCGAATAAATTTCAGCAATAAAGCAAAGAGGAGCATACGCAAAGCGGAGGAACGAGCCGGGGGAGAGGGGGCGCCACCAGGAAAAATCATCGCTGAGCTCAGCTTTGACTTCTGGCGCTTCCTCTTAAGTAGCCACTATCAGGCGAGCATCTGGCCTCAGGTAGAGAAGGCCTTGAAGAAAAAACCCAACAACAGACAGCAGTTCGAAGGTCTTGTAGTCACTGTCTACAAGATGAGAAACAGGTGCTCTCACCACGAATCAATCGTCCAACAACGCGATATACGCCGTGAAGTCGCACATCTCGACTCCGTTGATAACGCCATCCAGATGGTGGCGTACTTCATTGATCCTCATGCCGCGACATGGATCAAGGACAATTCCCGAGTCCCCGCTATACGAGCACAACGACCTTAGTCGTATACCGCAACACTAAGGTAGGAAGCTGGGACCGTCATCGACGTTGGTGTGTACCTCAAAATATCAATCCGCTACTTAGAGTCCCAAGCACACTTCGAATCCATCAACGACTTGTCTGACATATCGACCAGATATTTCCTTAGAGCACGGGCGCGAGTTCATCCCTAGTCCACCCCGCCAGTCTCGTCGGAGTAGTCGTCGCAATAGTTCGTGGCTGCTCAGGCTGAAACCCATCACGCAGTCCACTACTCATGTGCAGCCGTACAGGGGCAGCTATTCCCAGATCAAGCATGGGCTCCATATCTGTGCATCCACCACCAGAGCTATGAGGATGTTTTAGCGTCGATCACACTCGCTTGAGTGTCTAAAGTTTCACCTTTAGCGACTTCACTGGAAGCAAGCAGTGACTCTAGTTTCTTCATCTCCGATGATGAAAGCCCCAGGTCTCTTGCGATGGAGGCTTTAGCCTCGCCCAAGTCAAGCATTTGAGAAACCGCTAACGCGAGTTTTTTCTCAGCTTGACTGCGCTCCTCCAAAGCCTCCAAACCAGCAAGCAATGCCGCCATGATCTGCTTTTCTTTCTCCAAGCGAGCAGCCTTAATGACTGCCGCTTTCTGTCGTGCTGTCTGGCTCCCAGAAGCCCTCTTTGTCGTCATAACTTCAAGCATAAGCACACGTACTGCTTACCACCAGACCGTACTCAGAAAAAACAGCTTTTTCTGAGTAAAGATGAAATACACAGTATGCACTTTTAGTGAAAACGGTTGAAAACCGTGGTCATTGGGCGGTATGATGACCGCTATGATGAGCTTCCGGGCGGTCCACGCAGGCGACGGGTACACGTACCTGTTGCGCTCTGTGGCCACCAACGACGCTTATGATGCCAGCACAGAAACCGGCACACTGGCCGGATATTATCAGGCGAAAGGCACCCCACCTGGACGGTGGCGAGGTCGAGGACTAGCAGGCTTCAATTCCGATACTATTGTGGGTGGTGCGGTCGTAGAAGCCGATCACATGGCCGCCCTCTACGGCTTGGGGATGCACCCCCAAACCGACGAGATGCTGGAACTTGGGGTGAGTTTCGACGACTGCAAGCTTGGTGGAAAGTTCCCGGTCTACACCAACGATGTTCCGGTTCTCAACGCGCTAAGAGCCGCTGAGAACGCCATTTTTCGTGAAGAAAAACGCTTGGTTACTGATGCTGAACGGTCTGAATTAGCAGTGAAAATCGGCCGGAAATACTACGTCGAAGCCACCGGATACACGCATGCCAGCGGTGAGGACATCGTTGCCTGGGTTAATGAACAAAAACAGCAGGTTCGCCAAGCAGTGGCTGGGTATGACCTGACATTTTCACCTGCTAAGAGTGTTTCTGTGCTGTGGGCATTGGCTGATGAGGACACTGCCAGCAAGATCGCAGCATGTCATCACCGTGCCGTCGCAGAAGCCTTAGACTTCGTTGATACCGAGGTTGCCCGTACCCGCAGAGGAGCAAAAGGCATCGCTCAGGTCACTACGCGGGGCATTATTGCCACAGAGTTTACTCACTTCGATACCCGCGCAGGGGATCCTGATCTGCATTCCCATGTCCTTGTTTCCAACAAAGTCCAGGCCGAGGATGGTACCTGGCTGGCCCTTGATGGGCAGCCCTTGTTCATGCATCACCAGGCTATTTCTGCCCGCTATGACGCCGCGCTGCATCGCATTTTGGATGAGGAAATGGGCTTGTCGATGGTTGAACGCGCGCGGGAAAACACCAAAGAGGGTGTCTGGGAGATCGATGGTGTACCCGAGGAGTTGATCGAAGCCTTCTCGAAACGCCGCGCCTTAGCACGCCCCATCTATCAGCAGTACTTGGCGGCGTATGCCGAAAAATATGGCCGCCAACCAGATAAACTCACGCAGAAAAACATGTGGCAGCAAGCCATTTTGGACACCCGTGACGCGAAAAAACCCGCTGAGTCACTAGCTGCGCTTCGGGATAACTGGGTTGGGGAGGTGCTAGACACTGCTGATGGCGACAAGCTTTTACAACAGGTCCGCGCCCTGGTTGATAAGCCAATGCAGGACCAACGCAAGTTCTTCCTCACTGACAATGAGGAGTTGATCGATGAGATCGCCGATAAGATCTTGCGTCGGGTAACCGACAAGCGATCTTTCTTCGGCCGCCATCACCTCGACACTGCCGCATCAACTGTGCTAAAAGGCTACCGATTTCACACCGCCGACGAACTGAATACGGTGCGCGATAGGATCATCACGGCCGCGCTGGATAAAGCCGTCGCACTCACCCCGGCCGAACCGCTCAACCTGCCAAAGCACCTCATTCGCGCAGATGGTAAAGCCGTGGATCGGCGCCTAGGCTCCGAGAAGTACACCACTAAGTCCATCCTTGCCGCCGAGGACAACGCGGTTCAGGCGGTCACGGAACCGGTCGCGGTGTTCGCCTCTAACGCGCTGGTTGATAAAGCACTACAGCAGCACAGTGACGCAAAAGGCTGGTCGCTTAACACTGGGCAAGCTGAACTTGCCCGGCATCTTCTCAATGCTGGAACCTTGGCCGCCACAGGTGTGGGCCCCGCTGGTACCGGTAAAACCACCTCCATGCAGATCGTTACCGCTGTGTGGCAGGAAATGGGCCGCAACGTCATCGGCCTGGCGCCATCTGCCGCTGCGGCGGAGGTTCTGGGCGAGGAAATCGGCATCGATGCCACCACCATTGATCAGCTCACCTTCACCTGGAGCGGTCGTAACCCGTGGCGACGTGGCCACACGCTCAGTGAACTACCGGTGCAAATTTCAGCTGGGGACATGCTTCTTGTTGATGAGGCCGGCATGGCTACCACCGAGAACATCTCCATGCTGTGCGACATTGCCCGCGAAGCAGGAGCGATAGTCCGGTTTGTTGGTGACCCTCACCAGCTCGACGCTGTTGGCAACGGTGGTCTGTTCGGCGCAATGTGCAATGCCGCGCCAACAGCGGAATTGACCGATGTGATGCGGTTTTCCAAAGGCAAAGACACCGAACAGGCTGATGCGAGCCTGAAACTCCGCCTCGGTAGGACCAGCGCCATCGACTTCTACGACAAACGCGGCTGGTTGGAGGGTGGCAGCCGCGCACAGATGCTCACAGCTGCGGTTGATGCCTACCTTGCTGATGTTAACCGTGGTCGTCGATCATTGATCATTGCCGCCACCAACGCCGACGTCGATGCCATAAACGAGATGATCCGCGCCGACCGCATCGAACAGGGCATTGTGGATGATTCAGTCGAAGTTCCCCTAGCTCACGGTGATGTTGCCGGTGTTGGTGACATTATCATTGCCCGGACAAACCAGAAGTTCTGGACCACCGACGACAACGGCCGTGAACGATGCACAGGCAGGGTGATCAACGGGCAGATGTTCGTTGTCACTGCTGTCGGCGATGATGGCAGTCTGCAGGTTCGTGACCTGAATAAAGGCCGCAATATGGGGTTAGACAGCACCTATGTGTCTCATAGTTGTCACCTGGGCTATGCTGCGACAATTCACCGATCCCAAGGGGCTACTGTGGACACCACGCATGCGGTTGTTGACGCCTCCACCAGCCGTGCTGGACTCTACGTCGCCCTGACCCGTGGGGCGAAAGAAAACCACATCTGGGCGGTGACGGAAGCCCCGGTAGACGAGACAGCCGAAGACATGCATGACCACCTGGCCGGCAATCCCGGACCGTTGGAGGCCCGTGGTGTCGTTGAGTTGGCACTGTCTCGGGATACTCGTCAGCGCACTGCTTGGGAGACGCGCGCAACCGAGTGGGCGGAAGCGCATTCTTTGCAGCGTCGCCGTGATCTTTACGCCTACGCTGTTGATGGCGCAATAGATGCGTTTATTGATGCCACGTTTGATGCCTATCGGCGCCCGTGGTGGAGCGATGAAGGTGCCGATAAGGTTCAGCAAGCATGGAAAGCCATGCTGGAAAATGGTAGTGATCCACGGCCACATATGGGGTGGGCAACCTGGGATATGACCGGCGCACGCGATGATGGCGCGGTGGTGGCTTGGCGGCTACGCACCAAGCTGCCTGCTACCTCGCCGAGTGTTGTGCAGCCGCCGCCGATGCTGTCGAGTAGTGATCGTGAGCTGGATGTGTGGTTGCGGGAAGCTTATGCCGAGCTCACAGCACCCCCGCAAGCACCAGCTGGTGATACTCCACCCCAGCTGAGCGCCAAGGCCCTGCAGGGCAGGAGCCTAATTGACAGGGTTCTTGGCGACGCCGCACCCGCTGCCCCGCCGCCGCGAGGCCGTGGTGTTGAAACAGGCGACGCTGCCGCGCAGGAATCTGCGGTGCGCAGCAGTAAAGTCGCGCAGGGGATGAGTCTGATTGATTTGGTGGTCACACCTGATGACCTCAAGTCAGTGCACAAAACTAGAAAAACCATAGATCAGGGCATAGAACAGGAAAATCAGCACCCGGCAGAACAGCTGGACGCGGACCATACCCGCGACAACAAGCCCACATTATGAAAAGGCCCCACAGCACTAGCGCAAACGCTAGTGCTGTGGGGGTCACATAACCAAGTTATTAGTCTTTTCCTGCGGCGATGCCGTCAGCTGAGGGTCTCTTCATCGACAACTTCCCGGATTCTTTTAGAACAGAAACATGCCTTGCTGGGTGACTGCTGTGAGCCGTGGCCAGACGGCAGCGTCGTTGAGCACTACTTGTAAACAATGTTTACAAGTAGTGCTCAAGCATCCTCGGCGTTTTTCTGGAACAGGTCTTCCATTCCGCGTCGGCACACTGTAAACATTGTTTACAAATATCCCTTAGCAAGGAAACTTGGACAAGGAGTGACTATGGCGACACGGAAGCAGAAGAACTGGGTGGGGCGTGGACCGGTGATCTCGGTACGGGTGGAACCCGAACTCGTAGAGCGATTGGATGCGCTAGCGGAGCGTGCTCGGCGTAGTCGTGGTGACTTCCTCCGCATGGCTTTGTGGGCAGTTCTGCCCCGCCTGGAAGCCCAACATTGGGAGCAGTTAACCGCAGAGTTTGAGATTGCAACTATCCGCGATGCGTTCGAGGAGATCACCGAACGTTTGATGGACGACGCTCTTCAGACTCGCCCATCACTGCACAACAAGGAGACCAACTCGGACGGCGAATCCTAGTCCCTAAACGGTCAGCACTGACTCTCTTCCTGTGCCACGGAAGCCCACCAGGCTTCCGTGGCAGGACTACTCTGCTGCGGTTAGCCCTAGGTAGGCTGCGCATTTTTACCCTCACGGAGCCGAAGATAGATACCGGTATAGTGTAGCCCTACTCACACCGAACATCAGAGCGGCAATCGGGTCATTTTTGGACGAGTACAGCTTCCCTTCTCGGAGGAACTTCACCGACACTCCCCGATTAATGAGGTCGTTGACGATGGTGTGCAGATCAAGAAAAGACCGCGCCAGCCTGTCCATGCTCGTGGCGATCAGCTGATCACCCTTGCGCATAGATAGCGGAGCATCTCTTCGAGCTGTGGACGCTCACGTGTCGCGCCCATTGGTCTTTTCCTTGTAGATCTCGGTTGTGCCCACCTGCAGCAGGCGGGCGACCTGTGCATCCAGATTCTGGTCGATCGTGCTCACGCGGGCATACCTCACCAGCTGGCCGGTCATAACGTGCTGGTGTTCATTTACCTCAAGTGAAAGTGACAGGTCTGTTTCATTACTCATGTCCCCACCCTAAAGCAACAGCGCTCCCGTCATTCGCCAATGTATCAATAGGAATTATGTCTTGACACTGTGGTCACTGATCAACAAGTATTGGATCAGCAAGCCGCCTTCTACTCAGAAGCCAGCCAGCTCAGAACGCGGTTGGGTGTTCATCAACTCGACGGAGCAAGCTTGCTTGATTTGTGGTTATTTCATGAGTGTTTATGCGAAGCATGAATTCTTCTACGTCTTTCGTGATACGAGGCTAATAAACGCACCAGTAAGCAATAAACATGCTCCCACAATCTGCCATCCCACTATTGCCTCACCAAGAAAGAGGAATGCAAATACTGCACCGAACACCGGTACAGAAAGCATCATCAGCGTAGCCGTAGTAGGGGTAACCTTGCCAAGACCTCGATAGTAGAAAAGGTAGGCAATCGCTGTGGGGCCAACAGCCAGGAAAATCAGATTGCACTCTGCAACCGGAGGAATGGCACTCCAATTAATCTTCGAAAAACTGGGAATTGAAACAGCGCAGAGCATGATCGACCCGAAGATAGTTGACCATGTGGTAGCCTGTAATGGCGTAATATTACGAAGCATATTTTTTGACACGATTCCATACAATGCCCAGCTAATCGCCGCCGCAAGGAAAACAAGATCACCGATAAATCTATTACCCGATGCGGCCACATCTCCTTGATTTCCAACAAAAATAACTGCTCCAACTACCCCAAGGGAGAGACCGACTACTTTAGCGAAGGTGGGCGTCTCTTTCTTTAGACTCACTAAAATAATGAAGGTAAAAAGTGGGCTAAGCACAGGAACAATGAGAGCCCCATCTATTGCTGGAGCAAGATTAACCCCTTGGAAAAATAGGAGATTGTAGACAAACACCCCTATCGATCCAGATATAGCACAGCGCATAAAATTGTGGGGGCTGATAACAAAGTGGTCCTTCGAAATGGCTAGAACGATAGCCAAGATAATTCCTCCACCCAAAAATCTCAGCGCAGCAGCAGCATCATGGGGCATATGTCCAACTACGACTTTAGAGCTCGTAAACGCGCTAGCAAAAAACACCATGGTGATCAGCAAGTTCGCATAAGGATTGTCAATTAGGGAGGGGATTTTACCTGTAGTCAATTTCATCATTTGAACAGCGCACATCCCTTAACAATCTTATCGACTTTGTTTCGGTTAGAACATAGTGCTAGCCCAACAAGATCAAGGTCCTTTGCGTCAACATTTTTAACAATATTTCGATTGTCCAGGTCGTTGCTAGTGCTAAACATACCACGAGCAAAGATTGCGGGATGAATTTCGCGAGCATGGCATTTTTCCAGAATTTCGATAAATTTATCACGGTCGGCAGAGTAAACCATGACCGGTTGACCAAGGAGCGGCAAGTAGATATTCCCCTGGCCATCTTCATAATTATCGCCGATTAGAGAAGGGTTCTGATGAGTGATTCCGCTGATTAAAAAGGATGTGACATTGAGGATCTGCCATTTTTCCAAGGTAGGATCCAAAATTACTGCTATTTTATTTACGGGCTTCGCACCCATTTCTGAACCTTTCTTATGTAGCAACTGGTCAGTATTGACCACTGAGGATACCTCACGATAGTACAGGGATATCGGTTCGGCTTCTGGTCATCATAATGAGATCCCTAATGCGGAAGGTTTGAGGATAGATAGACTGGTGTCCCCGATGTTGAATATTGCTTGAGTTTCGAGGGCTTAAGCGATGGCGGTGGGTGTAATTGGGGTTACCCCAAAAAGACACATCCAGGCATCACACTCCGAGAATTTCGCATTTTCGCAGGTCAGGATGCACATATTTACCCTCGATCGCGCACAGACAGCCACGTACTGACTAAGCCTAGTTTGCTAAACCAACGTAGTTCACGAACAGCAATTCCTGCCTTTGCCGTTCAGTCGTAAGTTTGCGGGAGCGCCAAACACCTTATCAACCTCGCGATCTAGCTTCTCGTGTGCCTTCGTCTTCACGAGCTCAAGCGACATAGCAAGAGCAAGCGGGTTGTAATGCTCCACCAGTGAACGCTCGGGGTGTTGATCGCGCTTGTAGCACAAGTTGACCCGTGTCGATAATCCGCTGGCGCGTTTGCCCATCCAATGCGGGAACTGGAAATGTGCTCCACAGCAAGGTGTTTGAGAACCGCAAGCGCGATTCAAGTCGCCTTCCGATTATTCAGCCAGCTGGGAGGACCCCGGTCTCGACTAAATACTCCGCAGCAACCGCTAACACACACGCCTTCGTTCCTCGTCCCTTGTGCATAGTCCCCGTTGGGATCCGTTTTCCAGCGCTGTTGCGGCGTTTGCTACCGAGGACGTAGCCCCGCACACGCCACGCCATTGTGAAGCAGTCTCGCATTGGTGGCATATCTGGCTCGCCGTGGTCAGCATCGACGGCTTGGGCGATATTGTAGGCGCGTTCGTAGGAATCAATGATCGCCGCGTCGGTCATTTTCTTCCCTGCTTCCCGGAGCTTGTAGGCGGTGGCTAGGGCATGCCGAAAGGCGGTTTCATCACGGGCGGCGCATGTAGGGGTGATCCAGAGGACTTTCACCCCATCGATGCAGTCACCGTCGAGGATTTCAGCGGTGGGCAGGTCGCCTTCCAGGGACGCGAGGATCTCACAGCCTTGCTGAGCTTGTTGACGGCGAGCGACAACATCTTCGATCAGCTCGCGGCCGGTGGAGCGGGATAACTGCACGTCACAACAACAACGTTAAAACATTGCAGCACAAAAACGTTATAGCGGTTTAACGTTTCACCGCTATAACGTTGTAAAGGTATAGCGCAACGCTACGGGACAGAACTGCCCCGCCTGGAAGCCCAGCATTGGGAGCAGTTAACGGCAGAGTTTGAGATTGCGACTATCCGCGATGCGTTCGAGGAGATCACCGAACGGTTGATGGACGACGCCCTTCAGACCCGCCCATCACTGCGCAACAAGGAGACCAACAACCAGCCCCCAGATGGATGGTAGGGGGTGTTCTTGGCCTAAGTCACTTTTTCTGGCATATCCACGGAACAAGAGAAGCCAGTAAGATTCCCCTCCCCATCAAGGTTTCCTCAAATGAGGTTCTACCTAACTGCCCAGGGGGGCAGGGGAACCGTTTAGTGCTTACGGCCTGACACATTTATTTCGCGCCAACTCTTCGTCCCCTAGGAAGGGAGATATTGGCCTTCTTAAGGGCTCTGTTGACGGTGGGACGAGAGACGTTGAATTCTTTCATGGCGTCGGAGATTGTCGGGTACGCCCCTGTTTGGAGCATGACATCATCAAAGTAGTTAGCGATGTTCCTCGCTGTGACACGACCACTTGTTGCGCGCTTTGCATTCGCCTTGGCCAACTTCTCAGTCTCCGCTTTGGCGTAGTCGCTGTCACGGTCTTGCCAGCGCTCAGCAGCTTTCTTCCCGCCTTTGCGGCCCATTGTTGCCAGTGCTTTACGTTCGCTACTAGTAGCTTTACCCGGAGCACTGGAACCGCTGTATGCCTCACTCTTGGAGTGGGTGACATACCCGCGCACACGTCGAGCCATGGTCTGACGGTCACGCATGGGCGGCATTTCACTATCTCGTCCAGCCCCGCCATGAGTCTGAGCGACGTAATAGGCATGTTCGTAGGCATCGATAATCGCCGCATCTGTTAGGCGCTGGCCTTGTTGTCGCAAGCGGTGACCGGTCTTAAGCGCGTGTCTAAAAGCAGTTTCATCACGTGCGGCAGTGCCCTGGGTAATCCACAACACGCGCACACCGTCAATAAGCTCTGGGTCGTACTGGTCGAGACCGCCAGCAATTTCCGCGTCTACGTCCCGGGCGAGTGCTTTGAACGCTTGGGCTTCTTCGCGACGTGCCTTAACTGCATTAATTAGTTCACGACCAGAGTTGAACTGTTGGCGTGGAACTGCGTCGAACTGGTCGTGTCCTGACATATCCCTTACCTGCTTTACCAAGTCTCCAAGCCGCATCACCCTGTTATGCTGCCTGTACCAACGATAAGCCGTGGGAGCATTTCCGGTATAGAACGGGTTACGGCTGAACCGATGGGAAAAGTGCGGATCATGGTCTAAAAGCTCACCCAACACGCACGTAGTCGCCGCCAACAGCTTCATCTGCGCAGATTTGCCCTCATGGTTGGCGTACACAGGGTCAATGAGCCAGATGAACTGGGCTTTCCCATTAGTCGGGTTGATCCCTACCCACGCCGGCCCGATGTTGTGACCGATAAGTGTGCGCACTACGTCGCGCACATAAGGGTTAAGATCTGCGGGGTCACCGCCTGCTGTCCCTACTTGATCAACGTCGACGACCAGGACAGCGGCGTACTGCTTGTTGGTAAGCATGACGTACTCGCACCGACCTAGAGCCTCTGTACCGAAGCGATACATGCGCGGCGAGTTAGACCCGTCTGCATTACGGATATACGCCTTGGAGAAATCACGCCCAATGGAACCATGGAGAACATCGCGGCCTAGATGGGCGCGAAGCAAGTCGCGGTCGCTGGCAGATGCTGGGGTGTTATCCAGCCCGCCACGGTCTCCATCGACACTGGTCGGTGTTTTAATGTGCGCATTGTGCGCGTAAGCCTGTAAACTCATGGCCGTGCTTTCTCCCAGCTTAGGACTGGGTGATAAGCGAGCGTCGAACTGGTTGCCGCCGGTTCGGCGCTCATTTTTCATTTGGTTGACTTACATCAGTGTAACTTGCGGGGGTTTTATCTTCACGCCTTTGGTGTGCTTCGGCGTGGGCAGAACTGCCCCGTAGTGTTACGTCACAACGTTATAACGGTTAAACGTTAAACCGCTATAACGTTTTTGTGCTTCAATGCTTAAACGCTTTAATGTTCCAACGTTTTAAAGTTTTAACGCTGCAATGTTTTAACGTTATTGTTGTGACGTGCAGTTATTCCGCTTTATCGGGCCGCTGTTACTTGTTGTTGAGGTAGTCAGCCACCAACGAGTTGATGATCTCAGAGACATTGCGCCCCTCTTTTACGCTATGGATTTTCAGGGCCTCCCAGTTCTCGTGAGCCAGGTAGATCGTCGTTCGACGATCAAGATCAGTGCGCTTGGCGGTGAAAGTGTCTGCCACGGGTACGGCTGCTTTTGACTTCTTGGACGGCGAATTTTTGCGCATCGTATCAGCGATGCTAGGTCGCTTGGTCATCGTTTTTTACAGCTCCTCAATGTCGATAATTTCCCGATACACATCGTCGTATCCGTGAAGGCGTGTCGGGGTGGTTCCGAAGGCGGCCTTGATCTCCTCGCGCTGCGGCACGGCGTTATAAAACGTGGCAACCCCTTGACCTTCGAAAACCTCACGCGATTCTGAGTAGAACCGCGTGTGCATCAGCACGCCCGTCAGAAGTACCCCCACGGGGTGACCTTCGACGGCGTCGAGCGTCGGCCACACACGATCAATGTCCATAGGGGCTGCACCGGTGGGCACGATGATTAGATCGGCGGTGTCGATGGCCGCCTGAATGGACGCGGCCTCCCCCGGTGGGGTGTCAATGATCTGAAGCGTCTCGTCGCTGGGGGGAAGATCTCGGAGCTGCTGGGCACTCAGGGAGATAACGGGAAAAGGAAGCTCATCGTCGCGTTGCTGGGCGATTTCAGCCCACCGCATTGCCGAGCCTTGCCGGTCGGTGTCATAGACCTCAACCGGCCGACCAGTGTTGGCGGCCGCGGTGGCCACCATCATCGCACTGGTTGTTTTCCCCACACCTCCTTTGGTGTGAACAAAAGACACTCTCATGGGTTAACCCTCCTTAGGTCGCACCAACAACACTATAGCGTTACCACGTTAAACCACTATAACGTTTTAGCGTTGTAACGTTATTTGCATTTCATAGCGGCTTTTTCTCGTGGCTGAGTACCTCCCAGGTGCCATCGTGCTCAAAGTCGCGGGCACGCGACGTACGCGATTCCTCTGACGCGGGCGCAAAAATGGTTGTCGAGGCCCCGTAAGGAAGTTGCCCGTCGAGGGGCGTTTGACCAACGATAAACGCCCCTTGGTGGGACGTCACCCGGAACTGTAAAGCCGCAGCATAACTACCGGCGTATAACCCCGGCGAAAAAATAGGCGAAAAACCCTCCTTAAACGCCTATAGTGAACGTCAAAACCAATAACAGGAGGGGTATATGAAAATCGGCTACGCCCGCGTCTCCACGAAGCATCAAGATCTTGCCGCGCAGGAAGACCAACTGCGGCAACTCGGGGTGGCACCAGAACGCATTTATGTTGATCATGGACTATCGGGCCGCAGTATCGATCGCCCCGGACTGCGGCAAGCCCTCGCTGCTTGCCGCGCAGGCGATAGCTTGGTGGTCACAAAGCTAGATCGCCTTGCACGTAGTGTCGCTGACGCTGCCAGCATCGCTCAAGAGCTTGAACAGACTGGCGTCGCACTTCAAATTGGGTCCGAGACCTACGATCCGAGCAACCCCGCGGGGAGACTGATGTTCAATGTCTTTGCCATGATCGCAGAGTTCGAGACAAGCCTTATCTCTGCACGAACCAGAGAAGGCATGGCGATTGCCAAAGCCAAAGGAAAACTACGTGGAAAACAACCTAAACTCACCCTTAATCAACAACTGGCCGTCGTAGAACAGTACCACTCAGGGACGCGTACCCAGAGGGAAATAGCCGAGCTTTTCGGCGTCTCCGACAGAACAATTCGCCGCGTATTAAAAAAACACGATAAAAGTATATAATCGACAGAGCGCATCACCATGATAAGCTAAACAAATACATGGAAAGGTGCACAATGTTTGAAGCATATAAGTTCATACCTGCGGTAATTGGGTTGGCATTTCTCCTTTACATATTGTTGGGCAACCAAAGACGAACAGCTGGAATGCTGATATGGGGACCAGTCTTTGTTCTGGTGGCCTTAACCCCCAGAAGGGAGCTAGCGTCTGTCTCGTTCAACTCATCAATTGATTGGGTTGCATATTTAATCGGGCTGGTGATTATACTATCGATATTTTTGCTAGGCGCTATTCCTGTATCCTTGCAAAAATTCATAAATTCCAGGAAGCGTGAAGAGTAGTTGCAGCAACTATAGGTATTACAGGGGGATGCGAATTTACGGGGCGTGACCAGCGTTTTTCCAGAAGGGGCGGGACAGTTACTGCGTAAAAGCGGTACCGTTACTGCGTAGCGTTCCAACGGGGCGGGACAGTTACTGCGCAGCGCTCCAACGGGGCGGGACCGTTACTGCGTAAAAGCGGTACCGTTACTGCGCAGCGCTCCAACGGGGCGGGACCGTTACTGCGCAGCGCTCCAGGTG
>ERZ772942.575-NODE-575-length-15888-cov-8.387166_pt1 | contig 15888 bp, 5 predicted proteins | sample MGYA00511135_ERZ772942 | MGnify/ENA primary metagenome ERZ772942 (study PRJEB29015, sample SAMEA2738099) | human oral metagenome | biome: human oral; feature: human-associated habitat; material: saliva | place: China | collected 2265 ... | reverse complement strand
CTCTATGGGGGCTTATGATCGCTATCGTCTGGATGCTAATAACAGAGTGCGCACAGACGCAGAACTAGTTGAATATGTCGAAGACCGTGTTAGAAAGTCAGCTGAATGGCAACGTGATCACTATGATTTCTGGTATAAGATTCTCAGTCCAGAAAGCAAGGACAAACTTTTCCGTTCAGTTCTGGTTTATGATGGATTCTCATTGGTTGACAAGAATGGTCAAAAATATTGGGCTCCAGCTAATGATAAAAAATCTCTAGCTATGCAGGAGTTCTTCGGACCTGCCGGCAAGTGGTATCCAAGCAAGGGTTATAATGCCTATGCGACAGGAAGTGTAACTCACTTTGATGCTGCTAAATTGTTGGAAGACTATGGTAACTCAGTCTACACGCATGAGATGACCCATAACTCTGACGGTGCTATTTACTTTGAAGGTTATGGTCGTCGTGAGGGCTTGGGTGCGGAACTCTATGCTCGGGGACTCTTGCAATCTTCGCCGAGCGCAGATGAACCAACCATTACGCTCAATACTCTCTTCAAGGTGGACAAGGATTCTAAGACACGTATGCATACCTATAATTTCAAGGAACGTGTTCAAAATGCAGCAGACCTGCAACACTATGTCCATGGTATGTTTGACATGATCTACACCTTGGACTATCTAGAAGGTACTTCTATGCTGAAGCAGAGTGATGCTGCCAAGTTACAGTGGTTCAGGAAGATGGAGAATTACTATATTACAGATAAGTATGGCAAGGAGACCCACGCTGGAAACCAGACGCGAAGCTTTACAGCTGAGGAAATCAAGCAGCTGAAGACCTTTGACTCCCTGATTGAAAATGATGTGATCACTCGTCGGGAGAACAAGGAAAGCGGAAAATATGGTCGAAATGGCTATCTCAGTCTCAGCCTCTTCTCACCAATTTACTCAGCCTTGAGCAATCCAAATGGAGCACCTGGTGACGTTATGTTCCGTCGCACAGCCTATGAATTACTGGCAGCCAAAGGCTACCATGAAGGATTTGTCCCTTATGTTTCTGGTCAGTACTCTCAGGAAGCCTTTGATGAAGGGCAGAAAACGTGGGACGGATGGTCTGGAAGAGATGTCGGTCTCGTGACAGACCAGAAAGTCTTGGAAAATGTATTTAAAGGTGAATACACCTCTTGGGCAGCCTTCAAGAAGGCCATGTATAAGGAGCGAATTGATCAGCTGACCAAGTTGAAGCCAATCACCATTGAGTACGAGCTTAAAAATCCAAACAGTACCAAGAAAGTAACCATTCGTTCTTATGCAGAGATGCAGCAATTGATGGATGCAGCAGTAGCAGAGGATGTACGCAACATTACCAATGCTACTAGCCGTGTCGAAGCTAGCTGGGTCAACCTGCTCAAGAAGAAGATTTACAACGCTTATCTTCGTGAGACAGACGACTTCAGACAGTCTATTTTCAAGAAATAAGGAAACGATTCTGTTTGATTAAAATTTGAAAAATTCCTAGGTTTAAGGCTACCTAGGAATTTTTTCTGTGGTTTCTCCATGATATTATTTGCGCAATCAAGTCCTGATAAGATAAGAATTTTGACAGCGTAAATGAACTGAAAAGATTAGCAGTTTTTTGTGGCTATTATTTATAGCAAATAAATTGAATAATCTAGTAAATTTCGGTAGAATAGAGGGGATTCAAATCATGATGAAGGAAAGATTAGAAATGAAAAGAAGTTATTTAGGAGAAAAGCACCAACGTTTTTCATTGAGAAAAGTTTCGGTTGGTTTAGTTTCTGCTTTGGTAGGGGTTTTCTACCTTTTTAGTGGAGGAGGTTCTCTTGCAAGTGTAGCAGCCAGTGAACAGACGCCATCCGTCACAAAACAGATTCACTATAAGTATGTGACAGAAAGTGAGCTCACGGACCAAGAAAAGCAATTGGTAGTCAAAGAATTGCCACAGTTTGCTGAGGAAACAGATGATACTTACTATTTGATTTATCGTCCGACGAGACAGCTGCCTGCAACTGGTCACAGCCAACTCATTAGCTCAATTGCAGCAGGGGCAGGCATTGTGCTACTGGTCGTAGCGATTAAACTGGGCAGAGATGATCGCAAGAAACTTGCTTCATTCATGCTTTTGACCAGTCTAGGAAGTCAGCTGATTGCGCCAACTTCCTTGGCTTTGACAAATCAAATGCTGGCAGACTATAATCAGGAATTGACTGTACAGGTCGGGGAAACATTGCAATCCCCACTTACGATTGAAGGCTACCAATATGTAGGGTATTTGAAATCTCAAAAAGAAGTAAACTCTCCAGTTGATGGCAAGAAAGAGTTGAATCATTCGGCTCCTATTGATACTCCAGTCCAAACTTCGAACGGAAGCCAAGCGCAGGAAGAGTATCGTGCTCAGAAACCAAGTGAAGCTCCTGTCTTTGAACAACCAGAGTTAAAGGTTGATAGTAAAGAAACGAGTCGTACAGAGATTATTCCTTTCCAAGTGGAGGAAGTAGAGGCGGATGATTTGCCGCAAGGTCAAACTGAGGTGATTCAGGCAGGGAAAAATGGTAGTCGTACCATCGTGACCCGCAGCTACCTTTTAAATGGTCAGGTGATCCATACAGAGGAGGTTTCCAATCAGGTAACGACTGAGCCGACTTCTGAGATTAGAAAAGTCGGAAGCAAGATCCCTTCTCCTACAAAACCAAGCCCAGGGGAGTCCGTTAGCGAGAAACCAACAGACGCTCCAATAAATGAAGTTCCAAGCTTAAACGTTGAAGAAAAAGATGTTACCACAACAGTGGCTGAACCCTACACTCGAGAACGAGTAGAGAGTGATAGCTTGCCAGTTGGCCAAATCAAGATAACTCAAGCTGGTCAAGATGGCGTGCGTACAATCGTCACCCGTCAGTACATGGTAGATGGCAAAGTAGAGAGAAGCCAGGAACTCTCTAACGAAGTGACAACTCCAGCAGTATCAGAAATCGTAACAGTTGGAACAGGCCCTGTTAGCGAGAAACCAACAGACGCCCCAATAAATGAAGTTCCAAGCTTAAACGTTGAAGAAAAAGATGTTACTACGACGGTAGCAGAACCCTACACTCGAGAACGAGTAGAGAGTGATAGCTTGCCAGTTGGCCAGACCAAGATAACCCAAGCTGGTCAAGATGGCGTCCGTACGATTGTGACTCGTCAGTATTTGGTAGATGGCAAAGTAGAGAGAAGCCAGGAAATCTCCAACGAAGTGACGACACCAGCAGTATCGGAGATCGTAACCGTCGGAACAGCTCCTGTTAGCGAGAAACCAACAGACGCTCCTGTAAATGAAGTTCCAAGCTTAAACGTTGAAGAAAAGGACGTTACCACAACAGTGGCCGAACCCTATCCAACTAAGGAAGTGGAAAGTGCAGACCTGCCTTTGGGGCAAAGGGAAGTTAGCCAAGCTGGTCAAGATGGTGTCCGTACGATTGTGACTCGTCAGTATTTAGTAGATGGAAAAGTCGAAAATACAGAGGAAATCTCTAACACTATCACAAAAGAAGCAGTTCCTCAGATTATCAAAGTCGGTACAAAACCAATTTCTACAAATGCGGATCACGCTCCTGTGGAACCAGAAAAAGGAACCCTCGACCTCGAACCCTTACACCAATTAGTGGAAGAGGCCGAGAGCATCCAGAAAACGCATCAGTATTTCAATGATACCACTGCAGATCAAGAGTCTTATAAACAGGCAGTCGCAAATGCCCAAGCTCTCTTTGAGGCATCTCATGCTAGTCAAGAACAGGTTGATTCTTTGAAAAAAGCCCTTGAAACTGCTAAGAATAATTTAGACGGCCAACCTGTTGATAAGAAAACTCTTGGAGTTGAATTTGACATGAAGGATGTGACTCAGTCTACAGTTGCTTACCAGTATGCTGATGAACAAACCAAACTCCGCTATCGCCGTGCTCTAGATCAGGCCAAGCTCGTTTTGGACAATCCTTTGGCCAATCAAGCCTTGGTCGATCAAGTTCGGACGGATCTCGAGGCAGCTCGTCAAGCTCTGGATGGTGTCAAGAGAAAACCAACCCTCTCTCTAGTCCGTGTCGAGAAGGAAGAAGATCAACGCCAAGTTTCTCTTAGCTATCACTTGACGGATGCTACAGCAAGCTATCAATCAGCCAAAGTGCAGCTATACAAGGGCGAAACGCTGATCAAGGAAGTCGACCTTGTGGACCTCACTCAAAAATTGACACTTGATGACTTGGACTACTATACTCCTTATACCCTCAAAACTGTCATGAAATATGACCTGGGTCAAGGGGAACAAACTAGTATAGAGGATCAACGCCCAGTTCAGCTAGATTATAAGAAGGTTGAAATCAAAGATATTGATCGTATCGAACTGTACGGTAAAGATGGTAGTCACTACCGACGTTACCTATCCCTGTCGGAAGTTCCATCTGATTTAGACAACTACTATGTCCGCATTCAGTCAGACAAGTTCAAGGATATGCTCTTACCTGTTTCTAAGATTACAGATAAGGGCAATGCCTATTCCGTAACGGTATCAGCTAATCAGCTCGTCGAGGGAGAAGGGGATCATTATCGTCCAGATTACTCTTTTGAACTGCCGAAAACGCCTCTTAGTCAAGAAGGTGTCTATACGTCCTTCAAAGCGCTCATAGAGGCCATGAAGTCAAACCCGACTGGAAACTTCAAACTAGGAGCGGATGTTTCAGCAGATGAACTCCAGTTGGAACAGTCTGCGACAAGCTATGTACCAGAAGAATTTTCAGGTAGCCTAACTAGCCGAGTGGATGGCAAAGATTATACCATCTACAACTTGGCAAAACCACTCTTTGCAACCTTGAAAAATGCCACCATCCAGCAACTGACCTTGAAATCGACTGCAGTTACAGGCAAGGATTCTATAGGGGCCTTGGCTAGCAATGCTCAAAATGCAACGATTACGGATGTTTCTGTAAGTGGTAGTCTATCTGGGAACAAGCATATCGGTGGACTCGTAGGAGTTGCCCAAAACACAAAACTAACCAATGTTGCCTTTAAAGGATCCATCACCAGCACCCAAGATGGGGGGCAGGAGTACAATGTTGGTGGCTTGGTTGGTAATTTCCACGGCAACCAATCACTGGCGCAGAAGAGTCAGGCGGATGTATCTATCCAAGTAACGGGTAGAAATGGAGACCAGCGTGTTGGAGGCTTGATTGGTCGCTTGCAAAATGGAGCTAGATTAGAAACTTCTTATGTGACTGGTTCTATCCAAAATGGAGGTCATTCTGGCCAAGTCGGTGGAGCGATCGGATCTACTTGGAACAATGGACAGGTCCGAAATGTCTTGACCAGTGTCAAGGTTCAAAATGGTCATGCGATGACAGGAGATCCCTATCCTGAGGCTTCTGTTCGGGACTCTTATGTTCTTGAAGGAACTACAGCAAATCGAAAAGATGAACGTTTTGTCCGTTCTATTTCAGAGACCGATGCGCAAGCTAAACGTCAGTCCTTTGGAATCACTTCAAACTTGACGGACCAGGAGCCATTGCAGCAAGCTTACCAGCATCAAACAGACTATAGTCGAGTGAGGGGAGCTCAGGAGTCCAGAAAGCAAGCCTATGAAAATGTAGAAAAACTATTACCATTCTACAACAAAGACTTTATCGTTCATACAGCCAACCAATTAGCTGAAGATGATAAACTCAACAAAGTAGCCTTGTTAGATGTGGTTCCGATGAAAGATGGGACACTGATAACGGATGTCAACAGCCATAAGGGTGAAATCAATAGACTGATGCTGCATTATGCAGATAAGACGATTGCTTATCTTGATCTGACCTACAAGGGTGATTTTGCCAATGGCCAGATTGCTGAATATAGCATCGCTGATAAGAATTTGCTCTATACGCCAGAAGCCTTCCTATCTGACTACCAGTCCATTAAAGAGAGTGTCTTGGATGAACTCAAAGCTGTGACTTACGACTCAACTGCAGTGCGTAAGGTACTGGGAATTGGTGAAACAGCTTCCTTAGATGATCTTTATCTGGAAAAAGCCTTTGAACAAATCAAAGCTGAACTAGGTAAGGAGCTCCTCAAGGTACTTTCAGTTGATAAGTCGATTAACACTCTAGGTTCTGCCGTAGCGGATGCGATTAGCCAAAAGATTCTGAAGAACAAAGAGGCCTTCATGCTTGGTCTAACCTATCTCAATCGTTGGTACAATGTCAACTATGGAACTTTCAACACCAAGGACCTTAATGCCTATAAGTTTGATTTCTTCGGCAATCAAGCAGCTTCGACACTCGATACCATCATTGCTCTCGGTGACTCTGGCATGGGCAATCTTCGAGCACAAAACAACTTCAATGCCTACCGACAATCTCTAGCCAAGGAAAAAGGCAAAGGAGACCTCTTTACATACTTAGAAAGTCTGCGTGAACTCTTCTTGCCACACAAAACCAATAGTGAGTGGTTTAAGGAAAATACCAAGGCTTATATCGTAGAAGCTCGTTCAAGTCTGCCAGAAATTCAGGCTAAGCAGGACAATGCGGATCGTAAGAGTAAGTATACAATCAAGGTCTACGACAGACTGACTCAGGGAGATTGGGGCTTCAAGCAAATGGTCCTCCAACTTCTGACCTTACCTGAAAGAGATGTCTATATCATCAGCAATATGTCGACTATTGCCTTTGGTAGCTTTGGAGGCTACAGGAAAGAAGGTGGTAGAGTTCTCTCAGGCGAGGAACTCCATCGACACGTTGAAAAACTTGTGGATCAATCAGCTGAATGGCAACGAAACCACTATGACATGTGGTACAACATTTTAAGTCCAAACAGGAAAGACACTCTATTCAGACGGGTGATCGTTACAGACGGTTTCTTTCTTTATAATGATAAAGGCCAGCAATATTGGGCTCCGCGTAATGATAAGACCTCTGTTGCTATGTACAATTTCTTTGGCCCTGCTGGCAAGTATCACGGAGACAATGGACTAGGAGCCTTTGCAAATGGTTATGAAGTCTTCTATGTCTATGACCAGATGCTGGGAGCTTCTGGAACCATGGTCTATACCCATGAAATGACCCACAACTCGGATGGTTCTATCTATTTTGAAGGACATGGTCGTCGTGAGGGTGAAGGACCTGAGAGTTTTGCTACAGGGATGTTAGAGTCTGTAACCAATGTTAGCGAAAAAGGTCTCGTACTTAATAGCTTCTATCAAGGAGATAAAGATTCGACCACACGTTACCATACCTATGATCCTGTTGCCCGATTCTCCTCAGCAGACGCTTTGCGGGAATACATGCATGGAGTCTTTGATGTGCTAAATCTTCTGGATTATGTAGAAGGGGATATTGTTACTGGTGTCCTAACTGATCAGCAGAAAATGAAATGGTACCGTAAGGCTGAAAATTATAAATTTGAGAATACGTCTTATGGTAAACAAGCTCACGCTGATGATCGAATTGTCCCTATAACTGCCGAAGAAGCAGCCAAACTAAAATCTGTTGATGCCCTGGTTGATCATAATATCATTGGTCGTCGCGATGGTTGGGATAGAGCTAGCTTTGGACGAAATGGCTACTATGTCATCAATATGTTTGCTTCCTTCTATGCAGCTCTGGACAATCCAACTGGTGCACCTGGGGGACTTATGTTCCGCCGTAGAGCCTATGAATTGCTCGGAGACAAGGGTTACCAGCAAGGATTTGTCCCATATGTATCTGGCCAATACGCTGGCCAAGCCCTCAAAGAAGGAAACAAGACCTACTCAATCTGGAACAGAGGAGATGTCGGAGTAGTTGGAGATGATTTGGTTTTCAAAAATCTCTATGGTAGCCAGTATGAATCATGGAAGGATTTGAAGAAAGCCATGTTGAATGAGCGATACAACAAGGCTCAAAACTTCCTTCGCCCTATCACTATCGAGTTTGAAGCAGGAAAACTAGATAGCAAACGACAAATTACGATTTCTTCTTATGAGGAATTACAAGATTATATGTACTTAGCAGTACTAGCGGATGCCTCAGCTAAGAACATTGATCGTGCCTTATCAGACAGCTCTAAGAGCAGTGTCGCCCAACTCAAGTATCGTATTTTCAATGCTTATCTACGTGCTACAGACGATTTCAGACAGTCCATCTTTGAAAGATAAGTCTCTTGCAAAAACAGACACGAAAAAAGAAGATCCAAGTGATCTTCTTTTTTTAGGTGAATGGCTTGCTCAGTGGAGAAGACGAATGAATTTACAAACAAATTGATACATGACAGAGTTATTACTCTAAATGTCTGGAGAGAAATTTGAAATCATTCACCATCTAGTATACTCGTTTTGAAATTTCTTTTGTTTTTCATGAAAATGTGATAAAATAATAGCTGTAAAAATTTTTTAAGGAGATTCGGATGAAAACAAAAGCACTTGCTCGCGTAAATGCGATTTTTGGTCTTATTTCAGGTATCGTCTTACTGTTGGCACCTCTTGTTATGTTTATGATAGCTGTTGGGGCTGCTGCGGCGACGGAGGACTCTGATGCAACAGTTGGTATATTGACGATTTTTTCAATCATTTTGGCATTGGTAAAAATTGCTGTCTTGGTTTTAGGAATTGTGTCTATTGTCTATTACAAGGACGATGAGCGTGTGACCCCTGCACCGTCTGTTTTGTTTATCGTGGGTGGTTCTGTTGGATTGATCCCATTCTTGGGCTGGGTAGGAGGAATTCTGACAATCATTGGTGGATCCCTCTATTTTGGACTTTTGAAAAAGTTCGAGATTCAAGAATAATGACTTTTTGTTAGGAATATTTTCAAATAAGAGAAGGCGCTTAGCCTTCTTTTTTTGTCATCAACGACGGATAAATTTTACAAGATAAATAAGCTTTGACATTCGTGAAATCTAAAGCATTTATTGGAGACAAGGAAGTATTTTTATAGTATAATGGTGGATGTGAAATACCTATATCAAAATATAATGCTAGTTATTTTCTTGATAGAAGGTAAAAGTTGAGAGGATTTAAAATGAAAAAGTTTTTTGGAGAGAAGCAGCATCGTTTCTCCTTACGAAAATTAGCAATTGGACTTGTGTCAGCTTCGATTTCAAGCCTATTTTTTGTGTCCATTGCGAGCAGTGGAACTGTATTTGCTCAAGAAAATGTAGCTGTTCACTACAAATATGTGACGGATACGGAGCTGAGTGGGCAAGACAAGGACTTGATTGTCAAGGATATTCCGAAGATTGCGGAAGATAGTGAGAGCACCTATTATCTAGTCTACCGTATGGATGAGAAAGCTCAGCTAGGTCAGTTGCCCAATACAGGTGGGCAGAATAGCCTTACTAGCGTTTTAACTGGTGGAGCCCTAGCTTCAATTGGCCTTCTCATTTTTGTTGTATCCAAAAAGAAAGGCAAAAAGAAAGCCCTCTTGAATGTGATTTTGGTAACAGGGATGGGCAGTGGTTTGGCTTCTTCAGTTCAGGCTATCGAAAATCAACTTTTGATCCAGTACAATCAGGAATACCAATTATCCCAAGGAGATAGTCTGCCTTTGCCACGTGCCTTATCAGGTTATACTTATCTAGGCTATATTAAGCAAGACAAAGAGATTAATCAGCAAGAAACTGCTGCTAGGGATCAGAAACTTGACTATACGGTTCAACCTCATTTTCAGACCAATGAAGGTGGGCAAAAGGTAGGAGATGAGCAGAAAAATCTATCTCCAACAAGCCCTGCTGACAAGTCAATCCCTTCTCAAGATTCATCCAATCAAAAGCCGTCTGGCCTTGCTAGTGTGGATCCTCAGGACGAAGTCTTGGCTGGTCGCGTGAACAAACCAGAGCTCCTATACAAAGACCAAGAGATTGTAACCAAACTAGATGTTTCAGAAGTGGTGCAGGAAAATCCAGAACTAACAGAGGGAACCATCCATGTCAAACAAGAAGGTCGTGCTGGGAAGAAGATTGAGCTTGTTCGCATTTTCACTGTTGAAAACCAAGAAATTTCTAGGGAAGTTCTCTCGACTAAGGTAGAAGAAGCCTTGCCACGTATAGTAGAAAAAGGGACTAAGAAGGCAGTTGTGCCGAGTGAAGCACCTCAGTCTGCAAGAAAAGGAGAGCCTGAGACTCAGGCTCCATTACCAGAATACAATGGGAATCAAGCGGGAGCGGTTGTAGCCCCAGAGACAGCTGAAAAACCAGAATATACAGGCACCCAAGCAGGAGCAGTTGTTGAACCCGAGCAAGTCGCTCCGCTACCTGAGTATCAGGGAACTCAAGCTGGTGCCATCGTTGAACCGGAACAAGTTGAGCCAGAGGTTGGGGGCGTCCAGTCTGGGGCTTTGGTGGAACCAGAAATGGCTGAGAAACCATCCTATACAGGCGAGCAGTCTGGAGCAATCGTAGAGCCTGAAAAGGTGCCACCAACACCAGAATATACAGGCACTCAAGCAGGAGCGATTGTAGCTCCTGAAACAACTGAAAAACCAGAGTATACAGGCACTCAATCAGGTGCGATTGTGGAACCAGAGACCCAGTCTTCCCTACCAGAATATACAGGTGAGCAAGCAGGAGCCATCGTTGAACCGGAACAAGTCGCTCCTCTTCCAGAATATACTGGCAATACCGAGCAAGTAAAACCGGAAGCTCCGACAGAAAAACCAAAAGAAAAAGATCCAGAGAAGACGCTTGAGCTAAGAAATGTTTCGGATCTGGAGTTGTATAGTCAGACCAATGGTACTTACAAACAACACGTTTCTTTAGACGGTGTTCCAAGTAATCCAGACACTTACTTTGTCAAGGTTAAATCTTCGTCATTTAAAGATGTCTATCTACCAGTCGCTTCAATAACGGCAGAAACGAAAAATGGTCAGACAGTTTATAAAATTACAGCCAAGGCCGAGAAACTCCAGCAAGAGCTAGAAAATAAATATGCTGACAATTTCACCTTCTACCTAGCTAAGAAGGCTAGAGAGGAAACGACAACCTTTACTTCCTTCAGCAACCTTGTCAAAGCTATCAAGCAGAATCTCTCGGGGACCTATTATTTAGCAGCTAGCTTGAACGCCAACGAAGTGGAGCTAGGGCCTGATGAAAAATCCTATATCAAGGGCACTTTTACTGGTCAGTTAATCGGTGAAAAAGATGGCAAGCAGTATGCTATTTACAACTTGAAAAAGCCTCTGTTTGAAATCTTGAATGGCGCTAGAGTAGAAAAATTGAGTCTGAAAAATGTCTCTATTTCAGGGAAAGATGATATTGGTTCACTGGCCTATGAAGCCCAGAATAACACAAAGATTCAGCAAGTTCACGTCGATGGTGTTCTCGCCGGTGAACGTGGTATCGGTGGTTTGCTAGCTAAGGCGGACCAATCAAGCATCACAGAGAGCATTTTCAAGGGAAGAATTATCAACACTTATGAAACGACTGCTGCCTACAATATCGGTGGTCTGGTCGGTCATTTGACAGGTGACAAGGCTTTACTTACTAAGTCAAAAGCGACAGTAGCCATTTCGTCCAACACAAATAGTTCAGATCAGACAGTGGGTGGTCTTGCAGGTCTAGTAGATCAGGATGCACAAATCCAAGATAGCTATGCTGAAGGCGATATTAACAATGCCAAGCACTTTGGTAGAGTCGCGGGAGTAGCAGGCTATTTGTGGGATCGAAAAACTAATGAGGAACAGCATGCTGGAAGATTGACCAATGTTCTCAGTGATGTCAATGTAACCAACGGAAATGCCATTACCGGCTACCACTACAATGGAATGAAGGTGAAGGACACATTCAGTAGCAAGGCCAACAGAGTCTACAATGTCACTATGGTCAAGGATGAGGTCGTCAGCAAGGAATCCTTTGAAGAAAGAGGAACAATGCTGGATGCTTCCCAAATCGAAAGCAAAAAAGCAGCCATCAATCCTCTCACTCTACCAACAGTGGAGCCCCTTTCAACAAGTGGTAGTAAAGAAAGTGATTTTTCTAAGGTGGCCCATTATCAAGCTAAGCGCGCTTTGGCTTATAAAAATATTGAAAAATTACTACCTTTCTATAACAAGGCAACTATCGTCAAATACGGAAATCTGGTCAATGAGAACAGTCTTTTATATCAAAAAGAACTCTTGTCAGCAGTTATGATGAAGGATAACCAAGTCATCACAGACATTGTTTCTAACAAAGAGACTGCAAACAAACTCTTGCTTCACTACAAGGACCATTCATCTGAGAAGATCGATCTCAAGTACCAGGCTGATTTTGCCAAATTAGCAGAATATAGTCTAGGAGATACTGGCCTTCTCTATACGCCAAACCAATTCTTGTATGACCAAAGCTCTATCATCAAGCAAGTCTTACCAGGCTTACAAAAGGTTGACTATCATTCAGAAGCCATTAGAAAGACGCTCGGTATTTCTCCAAAAGTCGAGCAGACTGAGCTCTATCTAGAAGACCAGTTCGCCAAAACCAAGGAACATCTGGAAGACAGTTTGAAGAAACTCTTGTCAGCAGATGCTGGACTGGCTGGTGACAACCCAGTTACCAAGGGCTATCTTGTAGATAAAATCAAGCGCAACAAGGAAGCCTTGCTACTTGGTTTGACCTATCTGGAGCGTTGGTACAACTTCAGCTATGGTCAGGTAAACGTCAAAGACCTGGTTCTGTACCACCTGGACTTCTTTGGTAAGGGAAATGCTTTACCACTAGATGCCCTGATTGAGTTAGGTAAATCTGGTTTTAACAATCTTCTAGCTAAGAATAATGTCGATACTTATGGTATCAGTCTTGCCAACCATCATGGAACAAAAGATTTGTTTAGCACGTTGGAACATTACCGAAAAGTCTTTCTACCAGAGAAAAGCAACAATGACTGGTTTAAATCAGAGACTAAGGCTTACATCGTCGAAGAAAAATCTAATATTGAAGAAGTCAGAACTAAGCAGGGACAAGCTGGTACCAAGTATTCTATCGGTGTTTATGATCGCATCACGAGTGCCACATGGAAATACCGCAATATGGTCTTGCCGCTCCTAACCTTGCCAGAGAAATCAGTATTTGTCATCTCAACTATGTCTAGTCTAGGATTTGGAGCCTATGATCGCTACCGCAATAGCGAGCATAAAGCGGGCAAGGCTCTCAATGATTTTGTAGAAGAAAATGCGCGTGAAACAGCCAAACGCCAGCGAGATCACTACGATTATTGGTATCGTATTTTAGATGAACAATCACGTGAAAAACTCTATCGTACCATCTTGCTTTATGATGCTTATAAGTTTGGTGATGACACAACCTCTGGAAAAGCTACAGTGGAGGCTAAGTTTGATAGTTCCAATCCAGCTATGAAGAACTTCTTTGGCCCAGTTGGCAATAAGGTAGTACACAACCAGCATGGAGCCTACGCAACAGGAGATGGTGTCTACTATATGTCTTACCGTATGCTCGACAAGGATGGAGCCATTACTTATACCCATGAAATGACCCATGATTCAGATCAGGATATCTACCTTGGCGGTTATGGTCGTAGAAGTGGCTTGGGACCAGAATTCTTCGCAAAAGGCTTATTGCAAGCCCCTGACCAACCGAGTGACGCAACCATTACCATCAATTCTATCTTGAAACACTCAACATCAGATAGTACAGAGGGCTCCCGTCTGCAAGTCTTGGATCCGACAGAGAGATTCCAAAACGCATCAGATCTTCAGAACTATGTCCACAACATGTTTGACCTCATCTACATGTTGGAATATCTCGAGGGACAATCAATCGTTAATAAACTAAGTGTTTACCAGAAAATGGCGGCTCTCAGAAAGATTGAGAACAAGTATGTGAAAGATCCAGTAGATGGCAATGAGGTATACGCTACTAACGTAGTCAAAGAATTGACAGAAGCAGAGGCCCAAAAACTAACTAACTTTGATAGTTTGATTGACCATAACATCTTGTCAGCTCGTGAGTACCAATCTGGAGACTACGAGCGAAATGGCTACTATACGATTAAACTCTTTGCCCCAATCTTTTCAGCTCTCAGCAGTGAGAAAGGCACACCAGGGGACCTTATGGGACGTCGGATCGCTTACGAACTTTTGGCTTCCAAAGGCTTTAAGGATGGAATGGTACCTTATATCTCAAACCAATACGAAGAAGTTGCCAAACAAAAAGGTAAAACTATCAATCTCTATGGTAAAGAACGCGGATTGGTGACCGATAAACTTGTATTGGACAAGGTATTTGAAGGCAAGTATGCATCTTGGGCTGCCTTTAAGAAAGCCATGTATAAAGAACGTGTGGATCAGTTTGAAAACTTAAAACAAGTGACCTTTAAAGATCCGACAAAACCATGGCCAAGCTATGGGATCAAGACCATCAATCAAGTGACTGAATTGCAGGCCCTCATGGATCAAGCTGTTCTCAAGGATGCTGTAAGTCCTCGTTGGAGCAACTATAATCCAGAGTATGACAGTGCCGTTCATAAGTTGAAGAGAGCAATCTTTAAAGCCTATCTTGACCAAACAAACGATTTCAGAACCTCTATTTTTAAGAAATAAGGGTTGGAAAATGAAAAGGGAGGATCGACAGATCTTCTCTTTTTATGTTCGGCTGTCTGAAAGCTGGTAGGCGATTTGTTTGTGATTGAGAAGGTCTTTTGTTTCTGGAGCAAATATGGTAGAATGATAGCTACGAGAGAAGGAGGTTTTTATGGAGAGAGATAGATTGGTTCGACTCAATTGGAGACTGGGCATGCTGGCAGGTATAACCTTGCTTTTGGGACCGGTTCTACGATTTTTGCTATCCTATACTGGGGCCATCATCTATAAAGATCCTTCAAAAATGCTGGTCGTTACGGTTGCCTTTTCCCTGCTCCTGACATTTTTTAAGATTTTGATGATTGCATTAGGTACCTTTATGCTAATCTATTTCGAAGAAGATCAACAACTTCGAAAGCTACCTTCTGTTTTATTTATCATTGGTGGCGTGCTGGGATTTCTTTCAGCGACCGAGTGGATAGGAGGATTTCTAATCATTAAAGGTGCTGTTACTTTTTCTAAATTTTTAAAAGAAGTCCGTGGCCTTGTCTGATAGTCTAGTGAAACAATCCTTTGGAGGGTTGTTTTTTATTTAAAGAATTACCTGGCGAAAGAATATGTTAGCAAAATGCTTTTTTTATAAGAAAACATGATGTAATACAACTTGAAAAAATAAAAGGAGAATATTATGAAACAATCTTTCATTACATCGTATTTAACATTCTATTTAAAAGCTTCCATTACTTTAGAGGGAGTCTTTATAAAAACTTCTAACCCTAATACTATTTTAAAAGTTATCCCACTGGGTTCTCAAAATAAAACAATTCCTGTTGATCAAGTTGCAAGTGTAGATAGTTCATTTCGTCTTGATTTCAAATCATTTGCTTGGGGTATCATTTTCGCTCTTATTGGCCTTTCAATGATGCAAAATTCATTTATCGGAGGATTGATATTAGCGGCTTATGATGTATTAACAGTGCTAAGTGCTTTTCAAACTCTACTAGTTTTGCATCTTACTTCTGGTGGAACACATGTTGTCAGTGTGGTAGTATTTGAAAAAGCTAATCTTGAAAATTGCAAAGAAACAATTGAAGGTCTAATTCATAATCGTTACAATGATACTAATGTAACTAAGAATACTGATCGTTTAATTGATGCTTTAAATAACAAATAATTGCAATCGTTTCTTGATTGAATATCGCGAATTAATAATAACTAGATGAGAGGACACTGTTCTCTCTTTTTAGTTGATTTTAACTAGCTTTTTTGTGAAAAATTGTGTAAAATAGAATAGATAAACGAGGGCAACCTCGAAAAATTAAAGGAGAATCCATCTAATGGTAAAATTGGTTTTTGCTCGCCACGGTGAGTCTGAATGGAACAAAGCTAACCTTTTCACTGGTT
>ERZ772942.572-NODE-572-length-15913-cov-5.098562_pt1 | contig 15913 bp, 13 predicted proteins | sample MGYA00511135_ERZ772942 | MGnify/ENA primary metagenome ERZ772942 (study PRJEB29015, sample SAMEA2738099) | human oral metagenome | biome: human oral; feature: human-associated habitat; material: saliva | place: China | collected 2265 ... | reverse complement strand
CTCGCCTCTCCGCTCCTCTAATTATAAAAGCATATTGAGTAAATATCGAATGTAGCTTGTCATGAGGCCGCTCTGTATATTAGTAAGGTAAGTCGCTTTGCTATGGGACTAATTTACATCAGGTGTTATAAAAATGAAACTGGATACCCCTGCAGCGACTTTACGAAGGACGGAGCAAAGAGGTACCCAGTTTTATTTTTAATTAAGTTGTCGCAATGAAATAGGGCCCCATAGCAATCGACGTAGAAACTACTTATATGCTAGGGCCCCATCACAAGCGGAGAAGTGAATTTACTCAAATGCTTTTATAAGTTCCATGTATTGCGCTTTGTGTGTCATTCTCCATGTCCCAAAGTCTGGTTCTGGAGATTCGTTTAGAATATTTGCCAAAGATTCCAAAAATTCTGGAATTTTTGTAGCTACAATATTGCCAGCCATTTTACCGAAGTTTTCAGAACCCATGTGTTCTGATCCACCATCTACAAGGATGAATGCTACCATAGGTTTTTTATCTACTAATTTTACAGCACCATGGAATCCAATTTCACCGATTTGGTGTGTACCACAAGAATATGGACAGCCGGATATATGTAAACGAGGTAGTTTTCTTGTATCTACGCCCTTTTCTTCAAGGTGTGCGAAGATATCTTTCAAAAGACCGTTAGAGTCTTGCATTCCAATCTGACATATAGTAGAACCAACGCAAGATACGGAACGGCGGAAATCATTTTCGGCACTATCATCAGTTATTTCCGCAATTTTGCGTGCTTCATCAGCTGTAAGATTAATGAAGAACAATGCTTGGTCTGGCGCAATACGTGCTTCTACTTGGTCAAGTGTCACTGCATAGTCAAGGGCATCCAACAAGTGTTCTACGTTCGCATCACCACCTGCTGGATGGTATTCTACGTAATATAAACCTTCTTGTTTTTGACGGTGAATACGATAATTTTCCACAGAATCATCACGCTTACCAGTTTTTGTAATTTCATAAGCATAATCAGCTGGATTAATAGTTAGGTGTTCTACTTCTTTTACCATAGCTAGGGTTTCTTCATAGATCTTGATGAAAGCTTCCGCCCCACCCATTTCAGCAGGCATGTAACGGGTACGAGCTTTACCACGGTTTTTGAAATTACCATGATTAGCAAAAACCATAAGCATAGCTTTCACATGGTACAAAACATCCTCAGGCGCTACATCATGTGCCACCGGAATACCAATACGAGGATTAGGACCAATACCGCCACAAGCATACACATCAAAAGTATTGTGTTTTGTTAAGTTAAAACCTAGGTCCTTGAACGTAGAATGTGGGGTACTATCAAAACCATTATCTATGCCCATTTTAAATTTGCGAGGAATCTTGATATAGAACATTTGCTCCATAAGAAATACGCTAATAGCTGTTGCATATGGCGTAATATCTAAAGTTTCACGAGGATCAATGCCGCGTAAAATACTAGCCACCACATTGGGATTGTCACCGCCAGCACCACGGTTATAGATACCGTGATCATAACATTCCTTATAGAGACTCAATATAGTATCACCATCGAGGCCGTGCATTTGTAAGCATTGGCCGGTAGTGAAATGTACGTGTTGTAGGTTATATTTACGAATGGAGTCCGCTAAAAACTGCATGTGCTCGCGCGTCATGCGGCCACCATTGAAACGCCAACGGCTCATACCAGTATTTGCACCGCGCTCAGCGTAACTACCATAGGCACCAGACTGTCCTTTATAATCTGCAATAGATAGTTCTTTCTTATAGAACTTATGTGTCATATCCTCAAACTTTGGATAATCTGCAATTAATCGATCTTTCAACTCTTGTGTAATCATACTATTACCCTCTTGGCTTATATTTATTAAGCATAATTCGTAACTTTATAACGCTTAGTATACCATATATGCATAAGTATATTAGTAGCTAAGCTCACAATTTCAATACCGATTCTTAATAATATAGTTTACAATCTGTAATAATTATCAATTTTAAAAAGGCAAAAAAGGCTGTAACCAAATGTGGTTTTACCACATTCAGCTACAGCCCCTTTTTATAATAATTTATATGATTAAGCGTTGCTAGTTTTTATACTCGACCTTCGTTAGGATTATTGTATGCATCCTTATCGATGGTTCCCATAATTTTGTCTACTACCAAAGCATTTGTTAATGACCCAGATACGTTCAAACATGTACGTCCCATGTCAATCAATGGATCGATAGCTAAAATTGGGCTAATGGAGGTGAAGTACGCTCCAAGTCCTGTACCACTAAGGGATACAGATGCCGCCATTGTAGCCGTACCTGGCACGCCTGCGATACCAACAGAACCAATAGCAATAACGATAACACTCATGATATACATAGTCATATCGAATGGAATATTGGCTACATTAGAGATGTACACCACCACAAGTGCTGGGAACACGCCCGCACAACCTTGCATGCCCGCAGTAGTACCGAAGGAAGCTACTGTATTAGCAGTTGTAGCATTTACACCAAGACGTTTTGTCAAAGTCTCTACAGTTAATGGCAATACCCCCATCGAAGAACGAGAAGTGAACGCCAATAAGAGTGGTGCTTTCGCTTTCTTGAAGTATGTAATCGGATTGTAGCCAAAGCTAGTAATCAAGATTGCTTGTACAACAAACATAATCAAAAGACCAACGTAAAGCAATACTACGAACAAGCCCATATCAAGAATAGCTTGTACACCGCGTGTTGCCAATGTAGAAGCTAACAAAGCAACTACACCATATGGCATAAGACCAATGATGAAATCAGCTACCCAAGAAATCAATTGGTGAAGTTCATCAAATAGTTTTGTGAACACCTCCATAGAGTTTGTCCCTGTTTGTTTTAACAGACGAGCTACGCTACCCAAAATAATTGCAAATACAACAATGCCGATAACATTTGTTTCAGCAGCCGCTTGAATTGGATTGCTTGGAATTAGTGCTCGGAATGTGTCAACCATAGGTTTGATTTCACGAATCTTCTTACCAGATTCAACAATATCAAAACCTTGACCTAAACCGAAGGCATTCCCCAAAATTAGGCCGACTATAGCAGCAACGGCTACCATGCCGAGATTTGTAGAAATCATAGCAACTACTAACTTTTTAAGGTTAGCACCTGCCTCCATGTGCAAAATAACGTGAACAATAGAGATAAAAACGATAGGAATAACAAGCATGCGGATTAAGTCGATGAAACCGCCCCCTACGAGAGAGAACCACTTTGTACTTTCCTTGATGTAAACCACTTTGGATGGATCATCAGGGAAGCCTGCAATAATTTGGACCGCTATACCAAGTACGGCACCGGAAATAGTACCAATAATAACGAGATTACCGAAGGATGTGCCCTTGCGTTGCAATACATAAATACCAATTAACACGAGCACAAACACCGCGATAATACCAATACTTAGTGGATTGCTTAACATGAGGTAATCTGTAAAGAATGGAATATTCATAATACACCTCTTTAATTCATATCACAACAATAGGTTATGAACTTAGTATAGCATATATCGAAAAAAATACAAGTATAATATTTAATTTTTGGTAACATTTAATGTATTCTGTAATATATACACCAAAAAGGCGATTTTCCAGAAGAAAATCGCCTTTAGTAAATCTAGCTATTATATTATCTGTTAACTAAGATATAAGTTACTTGGATAGGACCATGAGCACCATCTACAGTTACCAATTCGATATCTGCCGTACGGGACGGACCAGAAATCAAGCAGATATTTGTAGGGAACTTAGCTGGATCGTTGTGATACCGTTCAGCCAAATGTTCCATTGTTTGTGTCATGCGAGGGTTGATTGTATCAGTATACAACACAGCAATATGTGTTGTAGGCAACAAGCTAATCGCACGGCCAGAGTCCTCACCAGAAGCTTGTACTACAGTAGCAGTCTCCGCAATACCGCAGTATGGGAATGTAATACCAATATCAGCATTAGCAGTATTAGAAATACATTCTTCACGACCTTTAGCTGGATCCCATTGGAAGTATGTACGAGTGCCACCATTATTAGCTGCATCTTGTTCGAACAATTCTTTTAATTTATATTCTTCTACTTCAGGAGAGCTTGGGAATACAATTTTACCGTTTCCCCAGTCTTCGATAGCTGCAAAAATTGTTTCACCTAGTTTGTCAGGTGTAGTTTCAACGAATTTTGTACCAACACGTTGACATTGTTCCTTAAACATTGTCAAAATTTGATCCCGACTCAAATCTTGGAACATAGTTTCTTGAGGACCATGGCTATAATCAAAGCCTTCTACAAAAGCAGGGCACATTTCTTGATCACGGCCTAATGCACGAGATAAACGTGCAATAAATTGATTACGTTTAGCTACATCCATTATTTTTTCTCCTTCTTCTTGTTCTTTTCATGTTCAGCATATAAATCACGGAATTTCTTGAATTTCAAGGAACCCAATTCTTTAGACTTAGTCCAGCCATTCATTACTGGAATAGCTTGAGTCCATTCAGGCATGTTACCTTCTTTATTACTAATTAAGTTCATACCGATAGCACCAGCTTTTGTGCCAAGATCAAATAATGTTGCATTACCGAACATCTTAGCAGCTGCTGTGAAGATAGCTTCTTCTGCTTTTGGACGAGTCTTTTCAATATCAGCCATGATATGACGGTGCTCCATCAACAATTCATGCAATGGAATAGCTACTGGACAGTTTTCTGTACATGCACCGCATAATGTAGAAGCATATGGAAGATCGCCGGCTACATCGTAACCTTTGAATAATGGAGTCAATACAGCACCCATCGGACCTGGATATACAGAACCATATCCATGACCGGAAACGTGACGGTATACAGGACAGATATTCATACATGCACCACAACGGATACAACGTAGCATTTCTTGGAATGTACCACCCAAGATGCCAGAACGGCCGTTATCAATAATGATGATATGAGTTTCTTCAGGACCATCAGCTTCACCAGGACGCGCAGGACCAGTCATCATGGAGAAGTAGTTAGAAATCTTAGAACCTACTGCAGAACGGTTCAACATTTCCATCATAACATCAAGAGCTTTAAAATCAGGAACAATACGTTCTGTACCTAAGAAAATTAATTGAGTCTTAGGAATAGAACTAGCCATACGACCGTTACCTTCGTTGGAAACGATTGTACATGTACCAGATTCAGCAACTGCAAAGTTACAACCATTAACACCTACATCAGCTTTTAAGAAGCGCTCACGTACATAACCACGTACAAAGTGAGTCATTTCCGTAGGGTTTTCAGTTCCTGTATAACCTAATTTTTCAGCAAAAATTTCACGGATTTTGTTACGTTCAAAATGAAGACCTGGTACTACGATGTGAGATGGAGGACTTACTGCAGTTTGCAAAATAAATTCAGCCAAGTCAGTTTCGTTAACTTCAATACCAGCTTCTTCTAATACTTCGTTCAAACCAATTTCTTCAGTTAAGATAGTTTTGGATTTAACGATCATTTTTGCTTCGCGTTGACGAAGAATATCTAAAGCGATTTGAGTCGCTTCTTTATCGTCGAATGCAAAGTGAACTTTAGAACCAGCTTTTTCAGCGTTTTCAGCAAATTGATTTACATAGTAATCTAAGTGCTTAAGCACATGATCGCGAATTTCAGCTGCTTCAGCGCGGAAATCTAACCATTCAGGAACATCCGCAACTACTGTATTACGTTTATCATAAAACACGTCTTGTGCTTTTTTGATAGCTGCAACTTTGAAATCGTCAGCCAAACATTCTTTTATACGTGTTTTATAGGGGCGATTGTCATATATAAGTGCCATGTCGTCTCCTCCTTAACGGCAGTTTAAGATTTCAGCAATATGCATAACTTTGATACGGCGATCAATTTCGCCTTCTTTATGAAGACGATCAAGCATACCAGCGATGTTCATTAAGCACGCTTGGTCAGAACCGGAGATAACGTTGGCACCTGTGCCAGCAATTTCCAATGCTTTTTCGCGTGTCATAACTTCACTGATTTCAGGGTTTTTAACTGAGAAAGTACCGCCGAAACCACAGCAACGATCTGCACGTGGTAATTCAATCAAGTTGATATCTTTAACGTTTTTAAGGAGTTTGAAAGGAGGCTCTTTAATGCCCATCAAACGAGTTACGTGGCAAGATGTATGGTATGTAACAGATTCGTTAAAACGAGCCCCTACATCTTCAACACCTAATACGTCAGTAATAAATTGAGTGAATTCGTAAATTTTACCACTCAATCTTTCTGCGCGCGCCAACCACTCTGGTTGATCTTTTAAGAAATGATGATATTCATCGCGGATTGCAAAAGCGCAAGAACCGGACATGCTGACTACATATTCAGCGTTCTCAAAGCATTCGATTGTATTCTTAATTGCGTCCATAGCCGCGTCATTATAACCGGAGTTAGTGAACATTTGTCCACAGCATACTTGTTTCTTAGGTACTACAAGCTCACAACCTAATCTTTCAAGTACTTCTACACCAGCCATACCTACATGAGGGTAGAACATGTCAATCAAACACTGTTGGAAAAGATGAATTTTCATATTATCTTCCTCGTCTTTTCTAGTACTTAACCTAATAAAAAATTTTGATATGTATGTGTTATGGCAATTTTTAGTAGTGAATTTTTCGACTAAATTTCTGCCCTGAACATTACTTATGCTTTCAAATAAATATTCAAAAGCTCATCGCTATAATTATAAATTAATCATGTAGATATTGTCCAAAGAATTGCTATATTCGTATGTACCCTTTTATTTCTTATATCGTTATGACTTTTTGTAATAACAAACATTGAATTTTATCACATCTATTATTTCATTTATCATTTTTTCTTGTAAAAGCCCTATAAAATCTAGATTTTGCGAATGTTTATCATTTTGCATTTTTAACTACTAGAAAATCAACTTTTATCTATATTTCATTCTATATTTATATAATGGTACTCAAATTTTCAAATTCATGTAAGTTTTATCCTTATAGATTACATTTTCTTATAGTAGTGTATAAATTTAAAAAGTGTTATAATTTATTTTATATAAGTATAGTTTGAAAGGAGCCCTTTTCATGAAACTAAATAAATTATCTTTGTCTTTAGCAATTACATTGGCCCTTGGTTCTACATTCAGCATGGCTCACGCTGAAACAACTGCGACTCATATAAAATCTGAAGTATCTAATGTGGCTACTAGAGCTGAGGTATCTGCTAAAGCGGATGAACACCGTGTTGATACATCTGTTAAAAACGATGCTAAACGTATTGATACCTCCGTCAAAAATGATGCTAAACACGGTAGCACAGTTGTAAAACGTGATGCAAAACATGCTGATGCATCCGCTAAAAACGCTGCTAAACGCGCTGATACATCCGTAAAAAACGATGCTAAACGCGTTGATACTTCTGTAAAAAATGACGTTAAACGCATTGATACTTCTGTAAAAAATGATGTAAAAGAAGATGCTGTAAAGGTAGAAGGTAAAAAAGCTGTAAAAGCTAAAGAAAACTTACCTGCTGGTATATACCCTGACACAAAAGATAACTGGGCTCGCGATGCTATCCAAGCAATGACACAAGCTGGTTACCTTTCTGGTTATGCTGATAATACATTCAAACCTAGTGCACAAATTACTCGTGAACAAGCAGCTGCTATTTATGGCAAAGTACTACAACACAACTTAAACGAACAAGAATTAGCAGAGATTGCAACAAAAGAATCCTCTACCTCCTACTCTGACGTGGAAGCAGATCGTTGGTCTAGCTCTGCTATCAAATTAGTTAGTGCTGCAGGCGTAATGGAAGGCACATCTAAAACAGCTTTCACACCTAGCAAAACTATGGACCGCGAACAATTCGTTGCATCTGCTGCTAGTCTAGCTAAAAAATTGAATCTTTCTACACCTGTAAAAGCAGAAAAAGTAACATTCAAGGACGAAGCTAGTATCTCCTCTGCCTACTTGGCAGATATCCAATACATGGCACAACGAGGCATCGTAGCATCTGGGGCAACAGAAAACTTTAACCCTAAACAACCTGTAACAAGAGCACAAGCTGCAACAATCTTAAATCGTATGCTTAATGGTGCTGGCCTTGCAACACCAAAACACACTACTACTGAAGCTAAAGCTGAAACAGCTGTAAAAGAAGATGCCAAAAAAGCTGATACAGCATTAGAGAAAGATACATCTAAAGTAAGTAAAGACGCTAAAAAAGATGTAGCTAAAGCTGATAAAGCTGTAAAATCTGATGCAAAAAAAGTTGAAAAAGACGTAAAAGGCAATAAAGATGCTGCAGTAGCTGAAAAAGCTGAACCTACTCGCACCATTCGCCCTGTTCGTCGCAGCACACTAAAAGCACTTGATCAAAAACAACAAGCTGCATTAGAAGACAAAGTATTTTCTGAATTAAATAAAACTTATAAAACAGAAGATGCATTCCAAAATTACGGCGTAATGTACTGGCGTGACAACCAATTACACGTAGCTTTGAAAACAGACAGCGATATTTCCACTGTAAAAGCTAACCTTGCAAACCGTGGTGATTCCACTGTAAATAACTATGTTATAGTTGAATCTTCCCAGTACAGCCAAGCTGAATACGATGCAATTGATACAAACTTCCGCAACTACTACAACAAAAATGAAAAAGCAGGTACAATTCTAGCTACATTCCCTGATGTAGAAAATAACCAACTTTACGCAGTTGTATCTACAGCATCTAAAGAAACACAACAAGGAATCTCTAAATTATTCGGTTCCAAAGTAAAAATGACAGTAAAACGCTAATCGGCGTTACACTTAACCAGCCAAGGCAGCGTATACTCGACAGTACTACGCTGCTTTGTTGTATATCACTATGCATGCCAACTAATTGACTATGATGCGACGGATATAACTTTTTATGCTGGTGAAAGTTTATATTCTACGGCTATCAAGCGCTAGCCTTTACCATGATTAGGAAGGATTTTTATGTACAAGAATACCCCTCACGCATTACGTGCCCTCGTACTCGGCACATTATTGACTACAACAGGCCTTGGTTTTGCTTCTGCAAACACAACCACTACAACTCATACTCCTGCAACCACTGTTGAAGCCACTAAAATGGAAACAACTAAAGCACCAATGGCTAAAACAGATGCTACGAAGATGGAGACTACTAAAACAGAAGCTGCTAACGTTAAATCTACTAATACCGCATCACCTGCAATTGTAAACACCTCTATCGGTACACCTCAAGATATTCAAAAAATCCGCGCCCACATCTTTACAGATGTGCCTAGTGATTTTTGGGCAGCTAACTCGATTAGCACTGTAACAAAAGCAAACCTAATGAAGGGGTATTCCGATGGTACATTCCGACCTAACCAACCTATGACACGTGAAGAAGTAGCAGCGCTCTTCAACAATATCACGGATGATGGTACAGCCGCCTTTTTATCAAGTAAATTTAAAGATATTACATCTGACCGTTGGTCTGCTCTTGCTATTGAATCTGTAGCTCGCAAAAATATCATCAGCGGCTATGGTGATGACACATATAAACCAGAAAAATATATGTCCCGCCAAGAGTTTGCGGTAGTAGCGGATAACTACATCCATTACTTAGGATATACCACTGAAGACCCAACAGTTCTTGATAATATAGCCTATGGAGACCAAAAATTTGTAGCTCCTTGGGCACAAGATGCCGTTCGCGAGCTTGCCTATCTTGGGTTCACAAACTACGCTCCAGGTACATTGTTTAACCCTGAAAAATATGTAACTCGTGCAGAAGCAGCGGAAATTGCGTACCGCATGACACAAACAGAACAAGCACTTGCCTTCCACAATACATTGTTCAAGCAACAAGTAGAAAACAAAACAGCTAATATCATCGACAAAGCATTAGGCTATGGCAATGATTTCACCAAATTCCGTCAAGACGGAGCTCTATTCTGGGAGGCAGGCCAATTACATGCATCTTTAACGGATCAAAAGAAAACTGACCTTGTTTCCAAAGCGATTACAGAGGCTCATGATCCACAGCTAGATAGAACTGTAGTCGTATCAAAAGGTAAATTAAATCAGGCCCAACTAGAGGAGTATCAATCCGATGCCATCGCCCTTTACCAACAAAAAGAACCTCAAGGAAAGATCCTTTCCATCTCCCCAAATACTGATACGAGTGCCCTTCTCATTACCGTTGATTCTATTCAAAAATCGACGTTGAAAGCATTTAAAAAGAAATTCCATGATAATGTATTCTTACAATTACCACCGGAACCGCTTACAAAGTCAGACGGAAACATTCAATTCCCATTACCACCGCGCGTAAACTATTATAACGACAAACAATAACATAGACAAAAAAGAACCGCCCCCTTAGGAGCGGTTCTTTTCACAATTAAACAGCTGTTACTATACACACATAATCGAATTTACACAGTTCGATTATTTTTTTGTTACATCATTTTCGCGGTCACGCAAGATACCAACTGGTACATATACCGTACCTGCGCTATGGATTGAATCTACGTCTTGTTGCAAGATCATTACAACGGAATAATCATCTGTTGTGTAGAATTCAGTAGGCATTTTATCGATATTTACATCGCCACCTAATTTATCTTTCACATCTTGATTATTATTAATCGCATTCACCAATTCTTTTTTATTAAGACCACCAAGATCGTACAAGGACAATTGTCGACCTGTTGTGGTGTTAAATGTGAAGCCTTTTACATAGTTTACACCATTGGCATCATGATCACGCATTGTATATGTGTGAATCAATACGCTGAAAATACCGTTTTTATCTGTTTTAACATCATAGTACATAACTACATTTGTTTTATCAGATTCTTTAGCATTTAACTTTTCTACATCATTTTGTATTTTAGAAACATACTTTTTGATGGTCGTATTGATTGCTTTTTCTACCGCAGGGCTAACAGATTTAACCTCTGGGAATACTAAATCCAAATGATCTGTAGTAGATTCCACAGGTGATACAGCAACCTCTTTACGATCCATATAACGGTCCGCATTTGGAGCTAACACTTCAACTGCATTACGATCTACTTTAGACGCTTTAGAGCGCAACGCACGATTCTGCTCAGGTGTAGCAGTACTAGAAATACGATATGTTAAATCATTACGATTTACACGTTTCGCATTTGTTTGATTTGCTTGTACATTTACAGTATCTTGTGTTACAGGTATTACTTCGCTTGCTGCGAAGGAGACTACTGGCAATGCAGCAGCCATAATGATGAGTACAGACTGTTTTAATTTCATTGTTTAACCTCTTATTGTTCTTGCTCAGCTTTCATAGCAAGAGCTTCTTCTTTATTGAACTTGTGTGTAACAACACGGCGAACAAGATAGAGACCAGCGAATATGAATGCAAGCAATCCTAACCATTGTGCTGTGCTTTCAAATTCAGGACCTACTAATTCAAGTGGAGCTTCCCCACCACCAGTTGTAACAGACAATACAATAATAACAGCTATGATTACACCAATCAAGCTTTCACCAACGATCAGACCAGAAGCAAAGAGAACACCGCGGCGATTGGATTGCTCTACATCGTAGTCAGCAAGCTCACCGGCACGCATTTTAGCACGAGCTACAAGATAACGACCTACGAAGTAGCTGATGAAAGAACCAATAATAAGTGGTACTTCTAAAGTAGGTGGTAAATAAATACCCATACCAACAGCCAATGGAGGCAATGTTAAGGTAGCAGTTGTGCTCTTGAGAATCAAGTTGACGATAATCGCCACAACACCAACGCCAACGCCGATTAAGATATAGTCCCAATCCATGCTAGAGTTGAAGATACCTTGCGCAATGGTAGTCATCAAAGTCGCTTGAGGAGCCGATAATGCAGCGTTTGGATCCATTTCAGCACGTGGTAACGCACCTGTGAAACCGTATGCTTGATAAAGCAAGTTAAGAACTGGAGCAATTGCAATGGCACCGGCTACAGAACCAAGTAACAAGGCAATTTGTTGACGCCAAGGTGTAGCACCAACGAGTTGGCCAGTTTTCAAATCTTGTAAATTATCATTAGAAATAGATGCAATCGCAATAACTACGGATGTCATAAAGATAGCCATAGCAGTAGCGAACTGAACACCTTCTTGTGTAGCAAATAAATTATTTTCCGCTGCGATAAAGTATACAACTAAGGAAGAAATAATAGTCGCTAAAATACCGATACCAGAAATTGGAGAAGCAGATGTACCGATAAGGCCTGCCATATAGCCACATGCTGCAGCTACGAAGAAGCCAATCAATAAAGCTACTACGATACCTACTACAACGAGTGTCCACATTAAACCTGCACTAATAGGTACGACAGATACGAAATCCCAGAATGTAAATACTAAGCCAATAAGAATAAGTATGAATACACCTAAAACGGATTTTGTACTCATATCTGTATCCATACGATGCAATTCACGTTCTGCGGAGCTGCTATTCATGGATTTAACAGAAATTTTCATACCTTCGATGATAGGTTTGATTAAGGTAATCAAAGTCCAAATCGCAGCAATACCGATAGCACCAGCACCGATAAAACGAACTTTAGATTTCCAAACAGCCATTGCAAACTTGGCAGTAGCACCGCCATCTGGAGCAAACATATTAGTGAAGTAAGGTACGAAGCCAGCCCACGCGATGAGTACACCAACGAGGATAGCGATACCAGAGGCGATACCAATAAGATAACCAGCACCTAACAACGCTGTAGAGAAGCCCAAAGGAATTTGAGTAATCCCTTTGCTACCTACAGGAATCCAGAAGCTCATGCTATCGCCAAGCACTTTGAAACCATTTGCACAAAGGCTAATAAGGCCAGCTACAAAGCCACCGGACACAATGTCTGTCATACCGGAGCTAGATTGAGGGCCTTGTTCACCATTGTGAGAGCCAACCTTTAAAATTTCTGCTGCTGCACGGCCTTCAGGATATGGTAGATCACTATTCACTACCATGGCACGACGCAATGGAATGGTGAATAACACACCTAGAGAACCACCACATGCGCAGAGCAAAAACGTTTGCCAGAATGGAAAACCATTCCAATACCCAAGCATGAGTAAACCTGGCAAGATAAAGATAATAGCGGACAATGTACCAGCGGCAGAAGCCTGCGTTTGTACCATGTTATTTTCAAGAACATTAGAATCCTTGAAGAACCGTAAAATTGCCATTGAAATAATAGCAGCCGGAATGGATGACGAGAACGTCAAACCTACCTTCAAACCGAGATATACGTTAGATGCTGTAAAAATAACAGTAATCAATGCACCAAGTAGCATCCCACGTAACGTCAGTTCCGGCAGATGAAGGTCATGGCTCGTAAAGTCATGTTTCATAAGTACTTACCTCCTCTGTGAAATCATAAACTTAAAACAATATACTAAGCTACTTCCATTTTATCGTGTTAAAGCGATGATTTCAATATATATGCGATATTTATAATGTATACATATTTTCTCCAACCCTTGAGCTATGGGAAAGGCAATAGCCCAAAAGCCTCCAAAGCCACCCACCCCGCTTCGCGGGGCCGCTAAGTCGTTTTTGGGCTATCGCCTTCTCCCTCTCAGATCAGCATTATATAAAACATATATACAAATTAAATATAAATCATCACATATATATTGTAGGGAGGAGATAGATGTATATGCGCATTATGCATATACACCTATCAATTATATGAAAATAGAAATCATTCTCTTTTATTCTGTACAAATATACAGGATTTTATATAATTAAAGTACCGACAGTAGGGTCGGCATGTCTTTTAAGGAGGTTGTAAACATTATGGAAACAAGAATTGAATATGATTCAATGGGACCAGTCGAAGTCGACGCTAGACGAATTTACGGACCTCAAACGCAACGCTCGTTCAATAATTTTAAGATCGGTGACCACCGCATCCCTATTGAACAAATCAAAGCGCTTGCGCTTGTCAAAAAAGCATGTGCTTTAACCAATGCAAAATGTGGTGCAGTAACTGAGGAAAAAGCGAAACTCATCGCTCAAGTAGTAGATGAAATCGTGGACGGCAAATGGGATGAAGAATTTCCGTTAACCGTATTCCAAACAGGTTCTGGCACACAAACAAACATGAATGTGAACGAAGTTATCGCTCACCGAGCTAAACAGTTAGATGAATCCAATCCGCTTCATCCTAACGACGATGTAAACCGCGGCCAAAGTACAAACGATACATTCCCTACGGCAATGCATATCTGTGCGTACTTTGAAATTACAAAACGCGTAATTCCTGCATTGGACGGCCTTATCGGATCCTTTGAAAAATTGCAGAAAAAAGGAAAAGGATTGCAAAAAGTTGGTCGTACCCACCTACAAGATGCTACTTTCATCATGGTAGACCAAGAAATTAGCGCCTTTGTGGACGGCCTAAAAACTGCCAAAACTATGCTCCTTCAAAATGCTGACCACCTACTCGACGTAGCACTCGGTGGTACTGCGGTCGGTACAGGTGTGAACACACCTAAGGGCTATCTAGACGTTATGGAAACTGTATTGCCAGAGGTAACAGGCGCTCCATTCCGTGTTAAGAATAACAAATTCCAAGGACTTGCTCTCAAAGATGCATTTATGATGGCTCACGGTGCACTTAACACATTAGCGACTACCCTATTCAAAATCGCTAACGATGTGCGCTTCTTAGGCTCTGGCCCTCGCTGTGGCTACGGCGAATGGCATCTTCCTGAAAACGAACCGGGCTCCTCCATCATGCCAGGTAAGGTTAACCCTACCCAATGCGAAGCTCTTGCTATGGTATGTGCCCAAGTATTCGGCATCAATACAACCATGACACTTTGTGCAGGCAGCGGTGCGTTCCAATTGAACGTGTACATGCCTATCATGATCTATGACTTTGTTGAAAGCTGTCGCCTCCTCGCAGATGCGATGAATTCCTTCACTACACACTGCATCGACGGCGTAGAATTCGTACCTGAAAAACTTAAATTCTTCGTAGAACAATCCCTTATGATTGCTACATCCTTAACACCATACATCGGCTACGATAAGAGTGCTAAGGTCGTAAAAGAAGCGTACAAACGCGGTTGCTCTATTAAAGAAATCATCTTGGAAGAAAAACTCATGACCGAAGACGAATTTGCCGAAGCAGTTCGCATGAAATAAACCTCTCACATCTCTTTGACATATCTATAACATCCTCTCATACCTCAAATGAACGGAAAATAAAAGGACGCTATAGTTCTAAATCATTCAGTAATACTTATCACTGAAGATTAGACTTTAACGTCCTATCGAGTTTAAATGATCATAATCTTAAAATCAATTCAAATATAATCATTTTTTTAAAAGCTTATATATATAATACCATCCTAACATAAGTATTCCACTTATAATATAAGCACTACCATAGAAGTATATCAAAAACTCATCACTAGTAACCTCAGTATCCCTAACAAACATTAATGTAATGCCTCCTAGGAATAAAATTATTACAGCCCAAAAGATTAAATTAAATATTTTTAAAAACATTTTCACCTCAATAATATGCTAACGCTTATCAAGCACTTCTCGTGCTTTTTCATATCTTCATTTTCTTAAACATCATTTGTCTGTATCTTTTTTCAAATCATATTTAATTCTATCATCTATATTCCTTACTAAGCTTCTTTTGAGAATCAACAGAATATTGCTGTATTTCCCCACCAAAGGATCTGCTTTTCCTAAAAGATTAAAAAATGAACAAAGATTTTTCATCATATAACTCTTTAGCAAAAATATCGCTTATTGTATACCCCTCTAAACAGGGAGTTGTTAAAAAAACTGGGTACGGTCGTGTATTTGCGGACATCGGTGGAGGAACTGA
>ERZ772942.571-NODE-571-length-15921-cov-5.960923_pt1 | contig 15921 bp, 10 predicted proteins | sample MGYA00511135_ERZ772942 | MGnify/ENA primary metagenome ERZ772942 (study PRJEB29015, sample SAMEA2738099) | human oral metagenome | biome: human oral; feature: human-associated habitat; material: saliva | place: China | collected 2265 ... | reverse complement strand
GAGGGAGGAGTCGCATGGTAGATGACCTTCTAGGGCGGACATGGTGGGGAATGGTATGACCGGGCAAAATCCTGCCGGATCCTTGTGGCATTTTCAACAATCGGTCCGTCATTGTTGATGGGGAGTGCTGCCCGGGTGCTGTCAACCTATACGGCAGGTCGGTCCCGTATCCCTAGAATTGGCTCTGATCAGAGAAAATGCAATGGCATCTGTGATGCCGTAGGTGCTGTGTCGCCCAGAGATCACGAGCCCGTGGAGGGAGCGCGGATGTCGACGAGACCGACGGTCAGACGGCTAGTGGGGGAAGACCTGGCCAGTGAGCAGATGCTGGCGCTTATGCGCGAGGCTGCGGGACTGCCCGTCGTCGAGCTGCGCAGGATCATTGCTGAGGAGCTAGCGCTCATGGAGGTCGTGGGCACGGGTCTGCAGGGTGCGCCCACGTCGGTAGCTGCCTACGTGTCTCGACCCGATGGCGTCGTGCTGGAGTACATCGCCGTGGCTCCGGAGTTGCGTGGCGGCGGGGTTGGGCGGGTGCTCGTCGATGCCCTGGCTGGTGGGGCTGAGCCGGTCGTCGCCGAGACCGACGACGACGCCGTCGGCTTCTACCGGGCGCTCGACTTCGATATCGGTCCTGCGCCATCGGACCCGCGTTGGCCGGGGCGCCGCCGCTACCAATGCGTGCGGCGGCCCCTCCCCCGAACGGCACGTGCCGAGGACTGCGATTCCTGACGACGACGTACTTCTCCCGCAGATGACTGCGGTCCGTCCCCAGTCATCTGCGGGAAGACGCAGTCCTCGCAGCGGAAGTACGTTCTCGATCGACCCCGTCGAGGAATCTGGTGGCCGGGGCCGGCGGGTGATGGGGCTTATCGAGGCGAGGGCTTGCTTGCGGCGACCTCACGGGGTCGCCGGTCCCTTAGGCTGCGCACCAGGACGTAACCCAGCAGAACCAGTGCGGGCAGGATGAGGAGCGCGACGACGTCGGACCTGTAGAGGCCGCGCGCGAGAACGAGCCCGGAGAGGACGAGTCCGGCGATCCCCAGCAACCGGATCCCCGACGGCGACAGGTTGCGTTCGCCCGGATCTGAGGTCTGGGCTTGCAGTAGAACCAGGCCGAGCAGGAGCATGCACAGCGATGTGTTGAGGCTGCTGAACTGCCACCCGAGAAACAGGTTCCCGATCGAGGTGACCAGGACGGTCAGGGCAAGGACAAGAATGGCGGGCTTGATGAGTCGCATGGCGAGCACCTCGGTGAACAGATCGCGACGATGAACGGCTCCAGGATAAGTCCGCTCCTCGCCCAGTACCGCCTCGGGTCAGGTCTCGGAGGCCACGCCCATGGCGCGGCCGCGGATCCAGTAGGCCTGGTGCTGGATACTGCGTCGGCTCATGCCCGAGGCGACCAGGTGGCGCCGCACCGCCTTGGTGGCGTCGCTCTCCAACGCGATCCAGACCCAGTCGAGCGAGATGTCCCCGGTGTCCGCCCACAAGGTGTGGTCGACGGCGGCCAGCAGCCTGTCCTCGGAGATCTCGGGGTCCAGTCGGATGAGCTTGTGCTCGCGCGCGGCCAAGGGCAGGTAGCCGGCCTCGGGGGCCAGCATGATGACCGTGGCCAGGCTGCCCGCCGGGGCGGCGTTGACGGCGTCGGCGAGAGCGGGGGCGGAGGCGCGGTCGCCCACCAGCAGCATCCGGTCGCCGTGAGACGGCGAGCGATAGCTGGTGCCACCCATGACCTGGACGGCTACGGTGGCCCCGGGCCTGACCTGTTTCGACCACTGCGACGCCGGCCCGTCCGGCTCGTGGTGCAGGAACAGGAGCGTGGCGCTGGCCTGAGCCCGGTTGATGCGGGTGAGCGTGTAGGCGCGCTGGTACTCCCGGCCGCCCTGCGGGATCCACATGCGCACCCAGGCGGTGGGTGGCAGGTTGGGGCCTCCGGCGCCCAGAAGGCTCGGGCTCTGCACGGTCAGCTCCGTGTAAGGCGGGAGATCGCGCACGCCGGTGACCGTGAGCCTGTGCTCCGGCACGCGCAGCGCCTTGAGCACCGCACCTTGGAATCCCCGTCCTCCACGTGCCATCTGCGTGTCCGTCTCCTGATGAACTGATCTCTTTCCAAGGCGAACCTTAACTGGAGCAGATGTGAACTCGCTTGGGACGGTCCGCCCGGAAAAGGGCATAAAATGTCGGGAAAATGCCGCAAGACCGCCGATGGTGCCCAGGACTGATCCTGTTGGTCCGAGCTGCCTGGAGTGCGCGACTGCCCCAGTGCTCGGGCTCGCCCTCAGAATTGCGCGAGGACTTGCCGTGCGATGGCGGCACCCAATGGGATGGGGACGGCGTTGCCGATCTGCCGGGCGATGGAGGTGCGGGAGCCGATGAAGCGGTGCGTGTCGGGGAATCCCTGCAGGAGCGCCGCCTCGTAGTGGGTGATGGCGCGGTTCTCCACGGGGTGGAGGTAGCGGCCCTTCTCCGGCTTGAAGAACTCGGTCCGGATCGTCACGGAGGGGCGGTCCCAGTGCAGGCGTCCCATGACGTCCATGGAACCGGAGGTGTGCCGGAGCCAGCAGGGTGCCTTCAAGTCGTCCGGAAGATCCGCCCGATTCCCGCCCTCGGGGATCGCGGCGAAGCGCTCGCGTGATTTGGGGCTGTAGCCCCGGGAGACGTGCAGCTCCCGGGGGGAGAAGGCGCCGGGCACCCGCCGTGAGCCGACTCGGGTGCGGAGCTGGTCGAAGCGCTCGTCCATGTCGGGCTGCGCGGGCACGCCCAGCAGCGTCTGTCGCACCGTCCGGTACGGGGGCAGGTCGCCGCCCCCGTCGGGTGAGTGCGTGGGCTCCGGGAACCCGGGGACGGCCATGTCGTAGCGGTGCCCGATGAGGACGGCGCGCCTGCGCGCCTGCGGGGCGCCGTAGTCGGCGGCGTTGAGGACGCGGAAGTCGAAGGAGTAGTCCTCGAGGAACTCCCCGGGCCGGGTAGCGGCCAGGAAGTCGCGGTACTGGGGCGACTTCCCGAAGGCGGGCACGTTCTCCACGACGAAGTACTTGGGCCTGGCCCTCTGAATGACCTGGGCGTACTGCTCCCAGAGCCGGTTGCGGGCGTCCTCCGCGTCCCGCTTGCCGAGCGTGCTGAACCCCTGGCACGGGGGACCGCCGACGACGACGTCGACGCCGGCGGGGATCGTCCCCTCGGCGAGCCAGTCCTGGATGGCGCCCGCGTAGACATCCGTCTTGGGGAAGGTCGCGCGGTAGGAGGCGGCGGCCTCCGGGTCCATCTCGACTGCGGCGATGCTGCGGAAGCGCGACGACGCCGTGTGGAAGCCCGCGGTGAGACCTCCCGCCCCGGCGAAGAGGTCGAGGACGCGGATGGTGCGGGCAGTCATGGAATCAGGGTAGCCGGCCGGTACGACACCGAATCGAGGCTCACCGTCAGTTCAAGGGTGTGATTCGTGTCGGAGGGCGGTCGTAGGATGTTCCCGTTCACACCCGCGGAGAATTCCCCCGTTCTCCGTCGACAGGAAGGACTCCCGTGCCCAGGAAGCTCATTGAGGTGGCGCTGCCTCTCGACGCCATCAACCAGCAGTCCGCTCGGGAGAAATCCATCCGCAAGGGGCATCCCTCCACACTGCACCTGTGGTGGTCCCGCAAGCCCACGGCCACCTCGCGCGCCGTGCTCTTCTCCCAGCTGGTCGACGACCCCTCCGAGCGCTACGAGGAGTTCCTGGAGGCGGCCCGGGCCGAAGGCGAGGCCGACCCGGAGTCCGCCGCGGAGCGGGCGGTGGAGGCGGAGCGCCGCCGCCTGTTCACCCTCATCACCCGCATGGTGAACTGGGACAACATCGGCGATGAGCACCTCATGCGTGAGGTCAGGGAGGAGATCCGCCGCTCCACGGGGGAGGAGCCCCCTGCCGTCCTCGACCCCTTCGCCGGCGGCGGCTCCATCCCCCTGGAGGCGCAGCGGCTCGGCCTGGAGGCGCACGCCTCCGACCTCAACCCCGTGGCCGTCCTCATCAACAAGGCCCTCATCGAGATCCCGCCGCGCTTCGCCGGCCGAGCCCCGGTCTTCCCCGGCGCCGACGACGGCACGCGCAGCTGGCCCGGTGCGCACGGCCTGGCCGAGGACGTGCGCCGCTACGGGGAGTGGATGCGTGAGGAGGCCTGGAGGCGCATCGGCCACCTCTACCCGCGGGCCCAGCTGCCCGACGGATCGGAGGCGACTGTCATCGCCTGGATCTGGGCGCGGACCGTCACCTGCCCCAACCCGGCCTGCGGCATCGAGACGCCCCTCGTCTCGAAGTGGTGGCTGGGGAAGAAGAAGGGCAAGGAGGCCTACATCGTTCCGACGGTCGTCGGTGACCATGTCGAGTACTCCATCGGCCACGATCCCAAGCGGGCGCCGACGAAGCAGAACGATGGAACAATTTCCGGGCGCCGCGGAGCGGTATGCGTATCTTGCCGTTCCGCCATATCGATGGATTACATCAAGAATGAGGGAAACCATGGTCTCATGGGGGCGCAGGTGTGCGCTGTTGTCGCGGAAGGCCGGAGGAGTCGCATTTATCTGCCGCCGAACGATTCTATAGCGGAGTCGGCTCGAATTGAACGGCCGACGAGGGTGCCTTCACAAAGACTCCCTAATGATCCGCGTAACTTCTGGACCGTTGCCTACGGGCTTGATACGTTTGACAAACTCTTCACGGCACGGCAACTGACGGCGTTGACTACCTTCTCGGATCTGGTCGGCGAGGCGCGTGAGCGGGTGCTGCGGGACGCTCTTGCCGGCGGGATGAGCGAGGGAGGGCGCCTCGAAGTGGGAGGTGTAGGTGCGGCAGCCTATGCGGATGCAGTGGCGACGTATCTCGGGCTTGTGATTTCAAGAATCACGGACTATTCGTCGTCGATCAACTCGTGGGCGAGTAGTCCGCAGATGGAGATCGTTCAGCATATTTTCGGTCGTCAAGCTTTACCGATGGCTTGGGATTATGCTGAGAGTAACCCTTTTGCGGATTCGTCGGGGAGTCTGAATATCATGATCCGCGCTGTTTCGGAGGCTGTGAGTCGTGTGCCTGCGTGTTCTCAAGCCTATGTTCTCCAAACTGATGCTGCATCACATAACTATCGGGGTGCTGTTATCTCCACGGATCCGCCGTACTACGACAATATCAGCTACTCCGACCTCTCGGACTTCTTCTACGTGTGGCTGCGTCGCTCCCTCAAGGACGTCCACCCCTCCCTCTTCTCCACCATGCTCGTCCCCAAGGCCGAGGAGCTGGTCGCCAACCAGTACCGTCACGGCGGCCGGGACGGGGCGAGGGACTTCTTCGAGGACGGCTTCCGCACCGTCTTCGCCAACGCCCGCCGGAGCGCCAACCCGGACTACCCGATGACGGTCTACTACGCCTTCAAGCAGACAGAGACCAGCACTGAAGGGCGGACCTCCACCGGCTGGTCCACGATCCTCGAGGGCATGATCCGCTCCGGCTGGAGCATCACCGCCACCTGGCCCATGCGCTCCGAGCTGGGGAACCGCATGGTGGCCTCCGGGACCAACGCCCTGGCCTCCTCCATCGTCCTCGTGCTGCGACCCCGTCCCGAGGACGCCCCCATGACCGACCGCCGCAGCCTCATGCGCGAGTTGCGCCGCACCCTCCCCGAGGCCGTCGAGACCCTGCGCAGCGGCGGCATCGCCCCCGTCGACCTCGCCCAGGCGGCCATCGGCCCCGGCATGAGCGTCTTCTCTCGCTACGCCCGCGTCATCAGCCCCGACGGCACCGACATGAGCGTCTCCGAGGCCCTCACCCAGATCAACGCCGTGCTCGACGAGGTCCTCGGCGAGCAGGAGGGCGACCTCGACCCCGACACCCGCTGGTGCCTCACCTGGTTCGACGCCCACGGCTTCACCGAGGGCCCCTACGGGGAGGCCGAGACCCTCGCCTCCGCCCGCAACGCCTCCATCGACGCCCTCAAGCGCTCCGGCGTCCTCACCTCCGGCGGCGGCCGCGTCGGCCTCATCGCCCCCGCCGACCTCCCCGACGACTACGACCCCCGCACCGACGACCGCATCTCCCACTGGGAGGTCGTCCTCCACCTCGCCCGGGCCCTCGACCGGCGCGGCATCGACGAGGCCGGGAGGCTCCTCTCCGCCGCCGACGAACGCGGCCTGGATGCTGACATCCTCCAGTCCCTCGCCTACCGCCTCTACTCCCTCGCCGAGAAGCACGGCTGGACCGAGGCCGGCCTCCTCTTCAACGCCCTGGGCGGCTCCTGGCCGGAGATCGCCGCCGCGGCCCGGACCGCGGAGAGCACCGGCTCGGACATCCAGACCGCACTCGACCTCGACACCCTGGAGAACCACTGACATGTCCGCCACCTCCAACCGGGACCGCATCGGCCGGGCCATCGAGATCCTCTCCGGGGCCCTGGAGCCCTGGATCGCCGTCGCCGTCGCCCCGAAGCTGCCCGCCGCCAGCACCTGGACCGACCTCCTCGCCTGGAAGGACGGCAGGCCGGATCGGACCTACGAACCCTCCGACCCCCAGTGCCAGCTGCGCATCATCACCGAACGCATCGGGAACCTCGGATTCCTCTTCAGCGGGATCCTCTCCCGCGGCGAGCAGAACCTCGCCGGCGAGCTGCGCGAGGTCCGCAACAAATGGGCGCACAACAGCCCCTTCAGCATGGACGACACCTACCGCGCCCTCGACACCGCCGAGCGCCTCCTGCGGGCCATCAACGCCCCCGCCGAGGCCGACCAGGTCCGTGCCATGAAGCGGGACGCGCTGCACTCCACCTTCGACGCCGCCACCAGGCGCGACACCCGGGCGAGCGCCGTCGCCATGCCCGGCCTCGGGGAGAACGGCCTCGCACCCTGGAAGGACGTCGTCCGCCCCCACCCCGACATCGTCTCCGGCAGCTACGGCCAGGCCGAGTACGCCGCCGACCTGCACCAGGTCGCGCACGGGGAGAGCAGTGAGGAGTACGGCGACCCCGCCGGCTTCTTCAAGCGCACCTACCTCACCGAGGGGCTCAAGACCCTCCTGACCATGACCGCCCGGCGGCTGTCCGGGGACCCCAACGCCCAGGCCGTCATCAACCTTCAGACCACCTTCGGCGGCGGCAAGACCCACTCCATGCTCGCCGCCTGGCACCTGGCCGGCCCGACCCCGCTCAAGGACCTCACCCAGGACGTCCAGGAGCTGCTCGCCGACACCGAGATCCCCGAGGACGTCAGGCGCGTCGCCATCGTCGGCAACGAGATCTCCCCCGGGCAGCCCACCACCAAGCCGGACGGAACGGTCGTTCACACCCTGTGGGGCGAGCTCGCCTGGCAGCTCGGCGGCGCCGAGGCCCACGAGCTCATCGCGCAGGCCGACCGCACCGGCACCAACCCCGGTGCCGCCCTGCGCACCCTCATCAGCCGCCACACCCCCGCCCTCATCCTCATCGACGAGTGGGTCGCCTACGCCCGCGGCCTGTACCGGCGCGACGGCCTGACCGGCGGCAGCTTCGACACCCAGTTCACCTTCGCCCAGGAGCTCACCGCCGCGGTCCAGGGCACCCCCGGGGCCCTCCTCCTCGTCTCCATCCCCGCCTCCGACATCCGCCAGGACGGCACCGTCACCCGCGCCTCCGAGCTCGAGATCGGCGGCGACGGCGGCCGCGAGGCCCTCCAGCGGCTCCAGCACGTCGTCGGGCGCGTGGCCCACAACTGGAGCCCCGCCACCTCCGGGGAGAGCTTCGAGATCGTGCGCCGGCGCCTGTTCACCGACCTCGACGCCGAGGCCCTCCGCAAGCGCGACGCCACCATCAAACGGTTCGTCGACTACTACCGGGGGCAGCGCGGCGAGCTGCCCTCCGAGACCTTCCAGCCGGACTACGAGCGGCGGCTGCGCGAGGCCTACCCCATCCACCCCGAGCTGTTCGACCGGCTCTACGGCGACTGGTCCTCCCTGGAGCGGTTCCAGCGCACCCGCGGCGTCCTGCGCCTCATGAGCGCCGTGGTCCACTCCCTGGTCCAGGCCGACGATGACGCCCCCCTCATCATGCCGGGCTCCATCCCCTTCGACGACGACGCCGTCCGCGACGAGATCGCCGGCTACCTCGACGACGCCTGGCGCACCATCATCGAGACCGACATCGACGGCGAGAACGCCACCCCCCTGCGCATCGACCGGGAACGAGAGCTGTTCGGACGACGGGCACTGACCCGGCGCATCGCCCGCACCCTGTTCCTCGGCTCCGCCGCCACCCTCGACACCGCCCACAAGGGCATCGACCGTCAGCGCCTCTTCCTCGGCGTGGCCATGCCCGGGGACACCCTGGGCAACTTCGGCTCCTCCCTGCAGATGCTCACCGACCGAGCCACCTACGTCTACAACCAGGGGACCCGGAGCTGGTACGACCGTCAGCCGTCGATCAACCGGATGGTCGTCGACCGGGCCGCCTCCCTCGACGCCGCCGACGTCGCCCGGGAGGCGGTCGACATGCTCAAGGGAATGGCGGCAGGTGCCCGCGTCCCCGAGTTCGCCCATGTCATCGTCGCCCCGGCATCCACCGGGGACGTCCCCGACAAGCAGGAGACGACACTGGTCATCCTCGGCCCGGACCGCACGGTCGCCGCCAGGAACGGGCGGAGTTCGCAGGTGACCGGGCCCGGCAGGGAGTTCACCGAGGAGCTCCTGCACCATCGCGGCTCCGCGCCCCGCAACCATGTCAACACCCTCATCACGGTCGCCCCCGACGAGGGGCGGTGGGCCGAGGCCGAGCAGGCATTGCGCATCCACATGGCGTGGTCGGAGATGGCGAAGGAGGAGTCGATCCGCGACCACGACCTCACGCTCAGCCAGGCCGAGCAGGCACGCCAGAAGAGGCGGGACACCCAGGGCGTCGCCGAGCGCTCCGTGGCGGGTGCGTGGATCTGGGCACTCCACCCCGTCCAGGACAACGGCGGCCGCCCCTTCAAGATCGAGCCGATCAAGATCGAGGGGGACGAGCAGCGGATCGCCGTGCGCGCCGGCCTCAGGCTCGGCAAGCAGGACATCGTCCTGACCGACATCACCCCGACGGCCGTGGCCCTTGAGCTCGGGGGCATGAACCTTCGTGCCCGATGGAACGGGGGCAGGATCACCGTCGGCGAGCTGTGGTCATACTTCACCCGTTACCCCTACATGCCGCGCCTCCGGGACCGGAGGGTGCTGGAGAAGGCCGTCGCCTCCGTCATGGATGACATCGGCTGGGAGAGCGTCGGCTTCGCCCTCGCCGCCGACTACGACACCGAGCGGGGCGACTTCCTCGACCTGCGCCTCCCGCTGGAGGACGAGGCGCCGAGGATCACCGACACGACCCTCCTCGTCGCCCCCGCGCTCGCCCGTGCGCAGCGCCGCCGTGAGGAGGAGGAGCGGAGGACTGCCGCGGCGGCGGAGTCGCCCGAGTCCGGACCCGCCGATGACACGGGCGCCGCTCCCGACGCCACCGCGACCCGATCCGACTCCTCCCGCGACGGGCGCGCCGTCCCTCCGGCACCCGAGCCGCAGCCCGTCGCCAACTCGAGATTCGAGGGAGTGGCCGAGCTGGACCCCGGGAAGGACATCGCCGCCCAGCTCGCGCTGCTGGCCGATGAGGTCATCGCCCACCTGAAAGCCGGCGGCGCGGACAGCCTCAACATCGAGGTCTCCATCGACGCGACCCGTTACAACGGATTCGATGCCGACACCGTGCGCACGGTCGCGGAGAACGCCCGCACACTCGGTCTCAAACCGGGCCGATTCACCGAGGGGTGACCATGGAGGACATCACCGCGGTCTCCTCCCGGACCGTTCCGCCCGACCCATCCATCGCGGACGCCCTGGGAGCCCATCACGAGCTCCCCACGGCGCTCGCCGACCTCGTCGACAACTCCATCGACGCAGGAGCCTCACAGGTGCGCATCCGCATCCTCACCGATGACGACTACGTCACCGGCATGCTCGTCATCGACGACGGCCACGGCATGGACGAGGCCGGCATTGACGCAGCCATGGCCCTCTCCCGCCGTCGTGACTACGGCGAGACGGACCTGGGCCACTACGGGCTCGGACTGAAGGCCGCCTCCCTGAGCCAGGCCGACACCCTCGACGTCTACGCCCGGGCCATCGGGGGCGTTCCCGTCGGCCGGCGCATCACGAGGGAGGAGCCCACCCTCGTGCAGAGCCTCGACGCCGGTCAGGTGGGCGAGGTCCTCGAGGGGTCCCTGGTGCGCATGACCGATGCCGCGCCGCTGAGCGGAACCGTCGTCCGCTGGCGGGGGTTCCGTACCGCGGTGGTCGCGCCGGACCGGGACGAGCGGCGCTCCTGGCTCAGCCGACTCGTCGAGAGCATCCGCCGTCACCTCGGTCTCGTCTTCCACAGGATCATCGCCCGGGGGGACGTCCAGATCGCCATCGACGAGTACGACCTCGGCCTGGGACGGGCGGGGTCCGCAAGGCGTGTGCAGGCCCTCGATCCGCTCGCCCTGGATGCCTCTGCCGCGCATCCGTACCGACTCGCCGGTGAGGTCGGGGATGTCCCCTTCGACCTGACCGCCGTCATCCTCAAGGGCGCCGTGCTCGATGCCCCGGGGGTCGAGGCCTCACGGAGGCTCTCCCCGGCCGAGGGAGGCCAGGGACTCTACGTCTACCGCAATGACCGCCTGCTGCAGCTGGGTGGCTGGAACTCCGTCATCGACGGCGGTAGGGACTACGCGAACCTGCGCATCTCCCTCGATGTTGGAGACGCGCTGCTCGATGTCGTCCGGATCAACCCGGAGAAGAGCGGCGTCGTCCTGGAACCGGAGATGGGACGGGCCGTCCACGCCTCCGTGGGGCAGGACATCGGAACCTTCTCAGCGCTCCTCGCCTCCGCCCGCCGTGCGGCCACCGAGGGGCGCCGGAGGGAGCCGCGCCCGATCCGACTGGTCGAGCCGCGCGGAGGCCTCAGCCGGGACGTCTACGACGCCATCCAGGACTCCGTCGAATTCGCCGACGCCGAACCCATCAGGATCCGGTGGGAGCGCCTGCCGGAGAACGGCCTGGTCGAAGTGGACCACGAGCAGCGCCTGCTCAAGATCAACGAGCGCCACCGGCGAGTGTTCTCCACCAGCAGCGACCCTCAGGACGCCCCCCTGCTCAAGACCCTCGTGTTCCTGCTCTACTCGCGTTTCTTCGAGGGGGCCTACCTGGGTGGGCGGGAGAAGCGTGAGATCGAGGCCTTCGAGAGAATCATCGAGACCGCCCTCGCCGACGAGCTCCGGCGTCGCGGTGCCCAGAAGGAGTAGAGGATGAACGAGCATCCCGACGACCGAAACGCGTTGACCCCGGAGACCCTGGCCGCCTACTTCGACGCCGGGCACCCCGCTGAGCAGCGGCTCGCCGAGGAGCCCCTCTGCGTCCTGGGCATCGACCCGCCTCGCGGGGAGCTGACGCTGCGCACACCGGCGACGGGCTCGGACATCGACGTCTCCGCCTACCGGATGATCCGCACCGACATCGTCGAGGAGCCGGGGGACGAGACCGTCTGGTTCCGCGTCACCGTCGAGGCCAAGGGCATCGAGTACGAGGCCTACTCCCTCCTCCAAGCAGTCACCGACCAGCTCCAGCAGGGCGACGACCTGGAGCGGGCGCTCCACGTGGCGCTCGACGCCTTCCGAGGACTGCTCGCGCGCGCACCGAGGCTGAGCGAGGACCAGGAGATCGGGCTGTTCGGTGAACTGGTGGCGCTCGATCGGCTCATCGACGGAGTCGGGGAGGCGAAGGCTCTGGCCGCCTGGCTCGGGCCGCGGGCAGAGGAGCACGACTTCGTCCTCGGCGAGGCCGACGTCGAGGTCAAGACCACCCGCAGTGAGCGACGCATCCACGTCATCCATGGCCTCGGCCAGCTGACCCCCACACCGGGGCGGCTGCTGCATCTCATGTCGGTGCAGGTAACGGGAGCCGGTGCGGCCGGCAACGGGGAGACCCTCCCCGAGCTCATCGAGCGCATTCGCCGGCGGCTGCGGTCCGGGCGCACGGACTTCGACGACAGACTCACCGACTGCGGATGGGAGGACGCCCAGGCCGACCGGCTCTACACGACGCGCCTCCTGGTCCGCAGCGAACCTCGTTTCTACACCGTCGATGAGGCCTTCCCGGCGATCACCTCCGCAGGACTCTCCCGGATCGTGACCCGCCCCGAACTGGTCCGCAGCATCGACTACCGGATCGACGTCACCGACCTCGAACCCGAGGGGACCGCACCCGCCGAGTTCGCCGCCGCACCCACGCATGAGGACTGAGACATGAGTATTGACAAGTACGACCAGGCCCTCAAGCAGGCGCTCGACGGCATGAACGTGCCGATGGATCTGCACGGCATCGTCTCGGCGTACCTTCAAGCAGTAGGCGAGGTCATCGCCCGAGAGGAGATCCCCGACCTCATCCTGAGCGCGGAGCGCAACGCCCCGGGAAGAACGAAGTTCCACCTCCGGCTCAGCGAGTGGGATGCGGAGAAGGATGCCGCCTGGACTGACGGGACCGCCGCCCGCACCCCTGAACGGCGGGCGGTCGTCATGAAGCGGCTCGGCGTGAGCGATGACGTGGCGTCGCGCATCAACGAGACCTTCCCGGTCTTCGTCGATCGGACCAAGGCTATCCTCGCCCCCGACTGGACACCCTGGTACGACGAGGAGCGGCGGCGGGCGCACCACTTCTACTGGGACGGCTACCGGTCACTGCTGGAGAAGAGACTGCCGCCTGAAGCAGTGGCGAGCATCGACTCGGCCACCACCGACATCGTCGGACGACTCGCCGACCCTTCCGGGGCTGAGCCCTACCAGTCGAAGGGGCTGGTCGTCGGTCACGTTCAGAGCGGCAAGACCGCCAACTTCACCGGTGTCATCGCCAAGGCCATCGACGCGGGTTACCGGCTCATCATCGTGCTCACCGGAACCGTGGAGATCCTGCGCTCCCAGACCCAGCGCCGACTCGACATGGAGCTCATCGGGAGGGAGAACATCCTCGGGGGAATCAGTGAGGAGGACGAGGACCTCCTGAAGGACGTCGACTACGTGAGCACCGATGACGTCGACTGGAAGGCGGGGCGATTCGTCTCCTACGGTCCCGGATTCACCGAAACGGGTGTTCCGGCCATCTGTCGCCTGACCGGCGCTAAGGATGACTACAAGCTACTCAAGGCCGGTCTTGATACGCTCGATCCGCGGGCCGCGCATGAGCTCAGTAATCCCGCACGGCCCATGTGGCACGTGGACAACATCCATCGGACCCGCGTACGCATCGCCGTCGTCAAGAAGAACAAGACCGTGCTCGGCAAACTGGTCAATGATCTGCGACGCATCAAGGCGCCATTGAACGAAATTCCAACACTCATCATTGACGATGAGGCCGATCAGGCCTCGGTCAACACGGTCAAGCCGGACAGCGCCGGAACGAGGAAAAAGCGCACCGCGATCAACCGGCTCATCGCTGAGCTCATGGGCAGGCTGAGCCGGGCCCAGTACGTCGGTTACACCGCGACACCCTTCGCCAATGTCTTCATCTCGCCGGAGGACGCCGAGGACATCTTCCCCCGCGACTTCATCGTGAGCCTGAGCGCCCCGGAGGCGTACCGGGGCGGTCGGGCCTATCACGACTTCGAGGAGCTCACCGATGAGGAGAAGGACGATCCGGCCGTCTCGAACGAGAAGGCCTTCGTCCGCAGTCTGAGCGGTGACGACGACACCAATCCGCAGCGTGTGGAGGAGGAGCTGCGCGAGGCCCTGAACGCCTTCGTGCTCACCGGGGCGATCAAGCTGTGGAGAGCGACGAGAAGACCCGCGCTGGAGGGGGCCTTCCGTCACCACACGATGCTGGTGCACGAGTCCGTCAAGCAGACGGAGCACGCCGAGCTCGGGGATCGGATCCGTCGTCTGTGGCAGCAGGTGGGATACGGGTCCCCCGCATCGAATGATGCGCTGCGCAAGCTCTTCGATGAGGACTTCGCCGTCGTCTCCGCCGCCAGGCAGTGGGAGGACGACCTGCCCCTTCCGGAATCATTCGAGGACGTGGCTCCATTCATCGGCGAGGTGCTCGACCTCGTTATGGCCGGTAGCACTGACCCGGTCGTCATCGTCAATGGTGACAAGGATCAGCAGTACAATCAGGTCGACTTCCAAAGGGATCGGGTCTGGCGAATCCTCGTCGGCGGCACGAAGCTCAGTCGGGGGTTCACCCTCGAGGGGCTGACCATCACTTATTTCAAGCGCAGATCGGCTCAGGGGGACGCCCTCATGCAGATGGGGCGGTGGTTCGGTTACCGGCGTGGATACCCTGATCTGGTGAGGCTGTACATGGCCAGAAGGATCAAGGGGGCCGGTAACACGACCTATGACCTCTACGAGGCCTTCGGAGCGATCATGCGGGATGAGGAGCAGTTCCGCGAGCAGCTCGAGACCTTCGCCGGGCTCGGTGAGGACGGGCGTCCGCTCCTCCGTCCCATCGAGGTTCCGCCGCTCGTCTTCCAGCAGCTGCCGTGGTTGCTGCCCACGAGCCGGAACAAGATGTACAACGCGAAGCTCGATTTCAAGGGGGTCGGCGGCAAGCTTCAGGACTTCCCGCGGCAGCCCGAGCGGGGAGACGGAGAGACGAATGCGAAGCACTTCGCACTCGTCCGGCCGTGGTTCGACCACGATCTGTTCGGACCGATCGAGTCCTTCGAGTACTGGGACCCGAGGACCGAGCGCATAGGGGAGTTCGACGGGCGGGTCGCCGTCGTCACTGCCGAGGAGATGCTCACGGTTCTGGAGGGCTTCTCATGGATGGAGCAGTTCGACTTCGAACCCACCCTGGAGATGATCCGCCGTGCCATGGCAGGTGGGAAGCTGAAGGACTGGGCTGTTCTCCTCCCCATGCTCAAGGGGACGCCGGAGAAGACGGTCGACGGGCTTCGGATCCCGATGCTCAAGCGGACCCGCCGCAGTGGCACCCGCGGAGGATTCTCCGGAAGCTCCTTCCGGCAGCGTGACGCCATCGAGACCATCGCTGGAAAGCCCCGCGCGAAGGACAGGATCGCGGGAGAGCACGACGCCGCCTTCACCTATCGGACGAGTACCCGTGGCGCCATGCTCCTCACCTTCGCCGCTGACCCGAAGAACGGTGCCGAGAGGACCCCGAGCCGTATGCCCGAGACGATGACCGTGGAGGACACCGCCACGCTCTTCTCCCTGGCGCTTCCCTATGCGGCCGCCCCCAGTGGGAGTATCGCCTTCAGTGTCAGACGCAGGGATCGGAGCGATGACCCCGTCGTCGACGCCGACTGAGCCGGAGAGGTCGCAGCCTCGGCGGCCGGGACGGGTCGATGCCCCGTCCTGGGCGTCGACGCCGGGCGTGGCCCGGTCCATGCGTGCCAACATGCACCGGGACACCAAGCCCGAGCTCGCGATCCGGCGACTGCTGCACGCCCGGGGCCTGCGCTACCGCGTGGACATGGCGCCATGGAGCAACAAGCGCCGGCGGGCGGACATCGTGTTCACCCGCCGGCGCCTGGCCGTATTCATCGACGGCTGCTTCTGGCACGGGTGCCCCGAGCACGCGACGGTGCCGGTGACGAACGTCGACTACTGGCGCCCGAAGCTCGCGAGGAACATCGAACGGGACCGGGAGACCACCGCGATGGCCGAGGCGGAGGGGTGGACGGTGCTGCGGATCTGGGAGCACGTCCCGCCCGAGGAGGCCGTGCGGCTCATCGTCCGGGCCCTCGACGAGGGCGAAGAGCCCAACGGGCGCCTGTGAGCCCCAGCAGCCTCAGGCCATCGGGTCCCAGCTGGGCAGCATGATGGGCTCGGTCTCCAGGGCGGCGCGGACCTCCTCGGGCAGGCGGCTCGCGCGCACGACGACCTCGAAGACGTACTCGTCGAACCAGGAGTCGCTCATCGTGTGGAAGCCCT
>ERZ772942.569-NODE-569-length-15931-cov-2.761905_pt1 | contig 15931 bp, 17 predicted proteins | sample MGYA00511135_ERZ772942 | MGnify/ENA primary metagenome ERZ772942 (study PRJEB29015, sample SAMEA2738099) | human oral metagenome | biome: human oral; feature: human-associated habitat; material: saliva | place: China | collected 2265 ... | reverse complement strand
CCTGGCGCCGGATGCCGAGGAGCTGGGTTTCCTGTTTCTGGGCAATGCGCTCTACCACGTGGCAGACCGCATTCTGGAGACGCTTCAGCAGCGTACCGGGGTTCAACGCTGGGCGGGCGTGGTGGCCAATGGCGTGATGAGTCTGGAGGCCGACTATCGTCTGGAACCTGCCATCTGCGCGATGGTGGGAATCTTCCCGAAAGGAAGTGCTCGCTTCTTTTCTGCGGAGGATCCGCTGCCGCAGGCGCTGTCCGACATGCCCACGCCCTGGTGGACGGCGCTGGTGTACGGCGATTCGCGACGCGGTGACCTGCCCGCACAGCTGGACGAGGTGGCCGGTCTGGTGCGCAGCGGCTTCGTCTTTGGCGGCCTGACCCAGGGTGCCAAGCAGCATGCCCTGCCCACCTTCATCGGTGACCGAGTACTTCAGGATGGCACCTTGGCCGGGGTGGCCTTCCGTGACCACGTGTTGCTGCAGGTACGCATGACCCAGGCATTGAAGCCCCTGGGCGGCCTGCATCAGATCACGCTCGCACAAGACAACGTGATCGTGGAGCTGGATGGCAAGCGCGCGCTGGATGTGCTGGATGACGAGTTCTTCGACCACCACCCCATTCCGATGCCCCCGCACGTGAGCCTGCTGGATCTGCCAGCGGTGCTGGTGGACATGGGGGTGTATCGCACGGCGCACGCGGCCATCAGCCGGAACAACCGGCAGAACATGGACCACCTGGCCGACCTGGACCTGGTGGCCCTGGAAGACATCGACCCGAGCGGCGGCAACCTGTGCATGACCCAGGAGATGCAGACGGATACGCGGCTGCGCTTCTGCGTGCCGGATGCCAAGGCGGCCCGCACCGACATGACCCGGATGCTGACCGAGCTGCGCAACGAGATCACGGCCCAGCAGCTGACGATCCGTGGCGGCATCTATGTCACGGACATGACCCGTCCCCACGCCATGTTCCATGAGCCGGGCAGCGAACTGCGGATGATCCGCGAGGCGCTGGGCGATTTTCCGCTGGTGGGCTACTGCAGCGAGGCCGAGGTGCACCGCAACGTGCGCCACACCCATGCCGGGCTGCTGACGCTGTTCGTGGCCTGAACCGTCAGAGGGCGGGCCTCGCGTTCAGTTGCTGCTGCGGTTGGCGCCCTGCGGTTCCTGGCGGCGGTTGGTGTCCTGCCGTTGACGGGCCGAGGCGGTACCCGATGCGCTGTTGCGGGAGGCACCCGACGGAGCCGCATGTTGCCGATCCGTTGTCCGCGCGGAGGCGCCCTGCCTGTCCGACACGTTCCTGTCCGAAGCGCTGGCCGACGCGGCCGGGCGCTCGTCCTGCGCCGCCGACCGGGCGGAAGCATTCTGGGCATTGCCAGAGGCAGCCCCCTGCGGCGCTGTGTTCGCCTGACTGTCAGCATCCTGAGCGGCTGCAGCAGTGCCTGCCGACGAAGCGGCTTCGGCCGCCGCTGCTCCGCCCGGCACCACGCGCACGCGGTCGGCGTCGATCTGCCGGCTCAGGCGCCCGGGATCAGGCTGATCCCCGAAGACCGGTGGCAGCACCCCCAGCAGCGACAGCATGAGCAGCACATTGAGCAGCACCAGCGCCGGCAGCAGGTAATGGCCCCAGCCCCGCGAGCGGGTGGGCATGGGAAGGTCTTCGAGCAGGGAGGACATGATGGGAAACGGATAGGTGCGGAGCGCGGGGCAGGACGGCCGAACGGGCCGGTGCGGCCAACCTGACCGTGGCAGCCAGAAGGCGCAGTCCCCGCGCCGACGGGCGGCAGAATCGCCCGAGAATAGCGGATCGGCCCATGCCCTTCAAGGCCGCCTGCCCGCCCGGCCGCCGTCGTGGCAGCCGTGACGACAGCCCGGCTCCGGGATCATGAATACTCGAAGAAGCCCCGGCCCGTCTTGCGCCCCAGGCGGCCGGCATCGACCATCTCGCGCAGCAGCGGTGCGGGCCGGTACTTGGGATCGCTGAAGCTGTCGTGCAGCACTTCCATGATGGCCAGCACCACATCCAGGCCGATGAGGTCAGCCAGCGCCAGCGGCCCGATGGGATGGTTGCAGCCCAGCTTCATGCCCTCGTCGATCTCGACGGCACTGGCCACGCCGTCCTGCAGCGTGAAGACCGCCTCGTTGATCATCGGGCACAGCAGGCGGTTGACGACGAAGCCGGGGGCATTGCGCACGCTGATGGGCGTCTTGCCCAGCGTTTTCGCCAGCCCCGTCACGGCGTCGAAGGTGGCCTGCGAGGTCTGCAGGCCACTGATGATCTCCACCAGCGCCATCATCGGCACGGGGTTGAAGAAGTGCATGCCCACAAAACGGGACGGATCCTTCAGCGATGCGGCCAGCCGGGTGATGGAGATGGAGGAGGTGTTGGTGGCCAGGATGGCATCGGGGCGCACCACGGCCTCCACGTTGCGCAGCACCTGCGCCTTGACGCTCTCGCGCTCGGTGGCGGCCTCGATCACCAGGTCGGCATCCTTAAGCGCTGCCGCGTCGGTGGTGCCGCGGATGCGCGCCAGCGCGGCCGCCTTGCCGGCCTCGTCCAGCTTCTCCTTCCTGATGAGCCGATCCAGCGACGTGCCGATGGCCGCCAGTCCGCGTTCGACGGCCTCGGGCATGATGTCCTGCATCACCACGTCCAGACCGGCCTGAGCCGCGGCCTGCGCAATGCCGTTGCCCATCGTGCCGGCGCCAATCACGCCCAGTGTCCTGATCGTCATGTGTCCTGTCTCCTTTGTTCTGGAATGAATGCCGTGGCCGGACGCTTCCGGACCCGCGGATCTATGTCCCGTAGACGGCAAGAGGTCTGATTCAGGGGAAATGGCCCTGTGCCCCGATCATCCCATGAAACGGGGCGGCAGGGCAGGATTCACCTTTGCGCAGCCGGATGCCGATCTGCCCGGGCATCCTTGCCCGTCGCCTGCGGCCTTGGGGTCCGGCAGGGCGCCAGGATGTCCATGTCCTGCCGATACGTCTCGCTCAGTGCCAATGCCATGTCCATCATCCCGAACACGGTGCTGAAGTAATGGTCATGGGAATAGGTGTTCTTCCGGGCGTTATCGGCCAGGCACTGGAAGTCCACGCCCTCGTTCTGGCGGAAGGCCTTCGAGAACCACATGATCATCGGCACCTGGGTCTGCTCCTTGGTGGCGATGCCATAGGGCGTACCGTGCAGATACACGCCGTTCTCACCCAGACTTTCACCGTGGTCGGACACGTACAGCACGGCGCTTTCCAGATCGTCCCGCTTCTCCAGCCGGCCGATGACCCGATCGATGAACCGGTCCACGTAGACGATGGTGTTGTCGTAGGTGTTCACCAGCTGTTCCTTGCTGCACTTGTTGATCTCGTTGGTGTCGCAAGTGGGCGTGAACGTGCGGTCCTCGGCCGTGTAACGCTCGTAATAGGTGGGCCCGTGGCTGCCCATGGTGTGCAGCACCACCAGCGTGTCCTTGCCGCTTTCCTTGTTCAGGATCTCATCGAAAGCCGGCAGCAGGATGTCATCCAGACATTCACCGTTACGACAGAATTCCGGCAGGTTGAGCGCAGTCAGGTCCACGGTCGCTGCCACGTTCTTGCACACGCCCTTGCAGCCCGTGTCGTTGTCCAGCCAGGAGATGTCCAGCAGGTTGTCCTGGCGCGCTGCCCGGGCGTCGTTGTACCCCACGCGGTTCATGTTGGAGAACATGCAGGGCACGGAATGGGCCGTCGATGTGCCGCAGCTGCTCACGTCGTGGAAGTTGATGACCTCGTCGCCCCGCTTGGCCAGACGGGGCGTGGTCTGCCGCGCATAGCCGTTCAGCCCCCAGTTCTGGGCCCGGGTGGTCTCGCCCACGATCAGGACGACGAAATGGCGGTGATTGTCGGGCTTGGCCTGCGTCACGGCCAGATCCAGCTGCATGTACGGCATGCGCGCCCGGTGCCAGGTTTTCAGTTTGGATCCGCCAGCCACGATGAGGTTTGTCGGCACGATCAGGTGCGTCACGTCCCGGTTGTTGCGGAAGAACGAAGCGTAATCCTGGTAGAAGTACCGAGCCACTCCGCCGATCACCAGTACCGAAAGGACAATCAGAACAGCACGCTGCGCAATCTCCTTGTACCAGCGACGGTAGTCCACCTTCACCATGAGGTACAACAGCGCCGGCACGACACCCAGACCCGCGATCCACCCCAGGTACGCCGGCGTCATCAGGCGACTGCTTTCCGCCCAGCCGGTGATCAGCACATTGGTGAGCATGTGCTTGTCGAAGTAGATGTTGAAGAACAGCGACTGGTAGGAAATCGCGGCCCCGATCACCAGCAGCGCCGGGATGATCACCTTGTGCAGCAGGGGCGCCGCCAGCAGCTGGAAGACGCCATTGAGCAGGAAGAAGAGCAGCACCGGCAGCGAGTACACGAACCAGTCTGCCCCCCATTAAGCTCGACGACTTTCTTGTAGAAGGCAATGTTGAATGCGACGGTGAAGTAGAGGGACACCACCGCGATCAGCGTCGCGGAAGAAGCATGAAGGCGATTGAGTCGCATAACTTTATTATTTTGCATTCTGAAAGGCGCGACAGTATAACGAAACACTTAGGGAACCCTTAGCATCCCCCCATGCCGTTGATGCGGCCAGAGGACACTGCCCGCGTCACGGCGGGTTTCTGCTGCAACCAACCGCGCCCGCAGGAATGCACGCAGGCGCCCCGACCTCCTGCCGGACGATCCGACGGGGAGACCCGACTTCGGGAAGACTCGGGGACATCACCGTGGGCCGCGTGACGGGGTGTGCTCCCCCTCGGTTCCGGACTGTCGCGTACCTGGGCCGTTAGAGATAGACATGCCACAGGGCCGACACCCATACGGCCGTGAGCATGACCAGTGCGGCAAGCTGGGCGGCAGAACCGGCATCCTTGGCGCGCTTGGCCAGCTCGTGTTCTGCGGTGGAGGTGTGATCGACGGCGGCCTCGATGGAGGTGTTGAACAGCTCGACGATCAGCGAGACGAAGGATGCGATGATCAGCAGCACCCGGACGGACAGTTCGAAGTTGAGGCTGAACGCCAGGATGATCAGTCCCAGGTTGAGCCAGCACAGCTGGCGGAACGCGCTTTCATGGCGGTAGGCAGCGGCAAGGCCGTCCATGGAATAGCCACAGGCATTGATGATGCGCCTGATGCCGGTCTTGCCTTTCTTGCTGGATGCGTAGGATTCGTGGTGCATAAGCTGGGGAGTGTTCGTTGTCGTCTGCTTCGCCGAGGGGCACGGGCCACAACAGCAACTCGGGCGGCCACGAACCAGCGCCTGCGCTTCAGTCAGCTCGTGGCCGGATGCTGACCTGTTCGGCCGTCACCACCGCCAGATGCCCCGGGGCATCGTCATAGCAGACCTGCAGAGCCCCCTGGGCATCGATACCCAGGGCGGTGGCGTCACGTGGGCCTTGGGTGTGATGCACGCGCACCGGCCGCCCCGCCAATACATCGACATGCTGCCAGCGGGCAGAGAATACACCGAAGCCCTCGGCCAGCAGTTGTTCGACGCCCGCCAGCAACACTTGTCCAACCCCCAGCACCAGCGCGAGCGACTGCGGCCCGGACAGCGTGTCGAACAGCGCTGCCACCGGCTGGTCCGTCACCAGCCCCTCCGGCAGGGCCTGCAGGTTGAGACCACAGCCGATGACAAGGCGACTGCCCTGACTGCGGCTGCGCATCTCGCACAGGATGCCGCCGACCTTGGCCAGCGTGCGGCGCGGCCCCGGCAGCACCCGGCACAGGTCGTTGGGCCACTTCACCATCACGTCCACGCCCAGCGTGGCCAGGTATTCAGCCATGACGATACCTGCCACCAGCGGCACGGCGCCCACGTCGGCCAGACGATCGGGCGGCAGCTCGCAGCCCAGCGAGGCGGTCAGTGCATGACCCGGCTGCGCCTTCCAGGCCTTGCCTCGCCGCCCCCGGCCGGCCGTCTGTTCACCGGCCATCAGCCATACCGGCGACAGCGGGTGCTCACTTTCAGGCAGCGATGGGCGACGCATCAGCTCCAGGTTGGTGGAATCCAGACGGTCATGCCACTCCACCCACAGACGGCCCTCGAAGCGGCCAGGCACGTAATCTTCAGGACGCAGGGAATGCTCGGGAAGCGGGACGGGGTTCATGGTGCAGGGTCGGAAATCGGTGTTGCGGCGGTCCGAACGGGTAGCCTCTGAGGCAGGCACACACGCCGTCGCAGCGCAGCATCCATGTTATAACGCCCACCATGGACTCCAACACCTCCTCTGCCCCGCGTGCTTCGGCCCACCCGGTCCTGTGGCTGATGGCCTTTGCCGCCATTCTGTACCTGTCCCTGTATCCGTTTGCCGACTGGGGGCTACGTCGCCCCAGCCCCTGGGCATGGCTCTCCATGAAGTTGCCCCGCTTCTATTCCTGGGGTGACCTGATCGTCAACGTGGGGGCCTACGCCGGCTTCGGCTATCTGACGGTACGCCAGTTCCAGCAGCGGCTGGGTCTGTGGGGTGCGGTGCTGGTGGCATCGGTGGGCGGCTGCCTGCTGTCATTCAGCATGGAGTCCATCCAGTCCTACCTGCCGCGCCGTGTCCCCTCGCTGCTGGATCTGATCACGAACGGTCTGGGTGCCTTGCTGGGGGCTGTCCTGGTGGTGGCGATGACGTATTCCCCCCGCCTGCAGCGCATGCGAGCCAGAATCAGTCAGCTGGCCCTGGGACATGAAAGTGAGCACCGACACCGCCGCTTTGCCGCGGTACTGCTCATCCTGTGGGTCGCCGGCCAGACCGTTCCCCAGCAGTTGCTGATGTCGGTCGGGCCCCTCTCTCCGTGGCCAGGTCAGGACCTGCTGCCACCCCTGCCGCTGGTAGGCGCCCTCCCCGCCTGGGCCGTCACCCCGGCCAGCGTGCTGCTGACGGCGGCCACGGCCCTGCTGCCCGCCCTGCTGGTGATGCGCTGCGTGGAGACCCCCAGGAACCAGCTGGCCCTGTGGCTGCTGTTGCTGGCGACGGCCGTGGGCCTTCGGCTGGGCGGCGCCCTGCACATCTATGTACGCACCGACCGGCTGCAGACCGATCTGCCGATCCTGGCCGCCGGCCTGGCACTGGCGCTGGTGCTGTGCCACCCGGTGGCCCGGTGGAGCGAGAGCGCGCAGCGCCAGGTGGCGCTGGGCCTCATCCCGCTGACCGTGGCGCTGGCCTGGCTGATCCCGCCCGAGCCGGCGCTTCAGCCACTGCTGAAGAAAACGATGACCACCTACATGCGGCTGGCCACTCCGGGCTTCCGGGGTCTGCTGCGTACCATCGCCTGCTGGTGGCCACTGGCCGCCCTGTATTTTTTTGCCATAGAAGCCCCCAACTCATCGGCCGGACGGCTCCGGTCAGCGGTCGATGGGGACCCTGCCGGACGCTGAATCCGACAATGGTCTTCACGGGGGCGGTCCTGAACCGACTGCTTTCCGACCCTGACTTGCCATGAATCCATCCACTCGCATCCTGTCCATTCCCGGTCCCGTCGGTGCCATCGAGTGCTCGCTCGATTGCCCGGCCGAGCCGCGCATGCTGGCACTGATCGCGCACCCGCACCCGCTGCAGGGGGGCACCATGAACAACAAGGTGGCCCAGACGATTGCACGGGCGCTGTTGCAGCAAGGTGCCATCTGCTGGCGGCCGAACTTCCGGGGCGTGGGCGACAGTGCGGGGGAATTCGATGCCGGTCAGGGAGAAACCGACGACCTGGAAGCCGTGCTGAAGTTTGCACTGGCGCACGAGAGCGCGGCCAGCCTGCCGCGTCCGGTGCCGCTGGTGCTGGGCGGTTTCTCCTTCGGCACCTTCGTGCAGTCCCGGCTGATGCAGCGGCTGGACGGATACCCGGTCGAGCACCGACCGATGGTGTTCGTCGGGCCTGCCGTCTCGCGCTTCGACGTGGCCGAGGTGCCCGCCGACACGCTGGTCGTGCACGGCGAGGAGGACGACGTGGTGCCGCTGGCGAGCGTGCTCGACTGGGCACGCCCGCAGCAGCTTCCCGTGGTCGTCGTTCCCGGGGTGGGCCACTTCTTCCATGGCCGCCTGCCCCAACTGAAAACGCTGATTCTGCGACACCTGGCAGGAACACATGTCTGACACCACGCTGATCGAGCGTCCGGCCACCGCCGGCGCAGCCCAATCCTCCACCACCGCCAAGGTTGCCGGAGCCTCTGCGCCGGCCTCGACCGCCGCTTCCGCCGTGGCCAGCCGCCCGGTCCTGTGCTTTGCGCGCACGGCCATCGGCAGTGCCCAGCTCAAGCAGCCGTCGGTCACGCTGTCGCCGCAGGCCACGCGGCTGCTGATGCTCTTCGAGGAGCCGCAGACCATCGACGAGCTGCGCCGCATCATCGACGAGCCCTGGCTGCCCGAGGCCCTGATCGAGCTGGAGCGCCGCAAGCTGGTGCGCCGCGAGAACATGGTGCGCCCGGCACCGACCCAGCCGGCGCCGTCTTCGGCCGCCAACGAGCCCACGCTGACCCTGGCCAGCCAGCCTGACCCGGCCCGCGAGGCCGCCGTGCGCCTGGCCCGCCAGCGCGCCCAGGCCCGCATCCTGTTCCTGCAGCAGATCGGCCGCCTCAGCACGCTGATGATCGACCGCATCGAGTCCTGCCAATCCGAAGCCGAGCTGCAGCGCCTGACGCCCGCCTTCGCCGACCTGCTGGCCACCTCCACCCCGGCCGACCAGGTCGCCCACGCCGCCTGAAATCTGCGGCCTGGCAAGCACACCCGGCGAACCTTCGCCGGGGCGGGCACGTTATCATTGGGGTTTCATCCGCCCGGCCCGAAAGGTGACGATGCCCGCGCCCAAGATCGCCAGACTCGACCCGGTCCGCCATACAGACCCCGACAGCTGGGAGCCTCCCCGCTCCTGGACGGCTTCGCGCATCCCTTCGGCGCGACTGCGGGCCATCCATCTGGCGCTGGGTGACGGGCGCGACCAGCCCAATCCGCGCATGGTGTTCTCGCTGACCGAGACCGGCATGCAGACGGTCAACAATCCGCGCCGCATCATGTCCACGCCGGCGCGCCGCCTGCTGGGGCTGCTGGACGGCCGGCGCTCGCTGGGCGAGATGCCCGCCATCGTCCGCCCGTCCGACCTGCCCGAGGCACTGAAGGAACTCATCTCGCGCGACATGATCGCGCTGACCGGCATTGCCCGTCACGATGCCGCCCCCACCGACCCGCAGTCCGAACTGAAGCTGCAGGCCATCAAGCGCGCCCTGTCCGGCGCCTTCGAGGCCGAGCTGGGGCCTGATGCCTCGGTGCTGGAAGCCCGCGTGCAGGACTGCGTGAACCTGCATGTGCTGCGCCACGTGCTGCGCGAACTCATCAACCTGGTGGGCCAGCGCAAGAACCCGGCCGCCGCCCATCGCATCGCCACCCGGGTGCGTCGCCACGGGCCGCTCTGAGGCCCCCTTCCCCCGCTCACCGCGCCCCGTCCAACTGTGAACATGTGTCCCGCAGTACCGTTCTGACCACACTTGCGGGCCGATCCGGGGCGCTTTTGTTCCTGGGCAGTCCTGCATCGAGGGAAGCCACCCGGTCGGGTGGCATAATCCGCGCGGTTCCTTGCAAAAAATGCCCTGATTCATGGGGGTTTCCGTCGACATGCCCGCGTCTCATTCCGTGTCCGCTTCCCTGCCCCGACTGCTGCGCCAGCGCCTGTCTGCCCTGATGCTGGCCACCTCGCTGGGTCTGGCGGCTCCGGTGGCCATGGCCCAGTCGCTGCCACCGCCCGACATCGGCGGCCGCTCGTGGTTCCTCTTCGATGTGAGCACCAACACGGTGCTCTACAGCCAGGCACCGGACGAGCGGGTGGAACCGGCTTCGCTCACCAAGCTGATGACGGCCTATGTGGTGTTCGAGGCGCTGCGTGACGGCACGCTGAACATGGACACCCGCCCGCCCGTTTCGCAGGCGGCCTACAAGGCCATCGGCTCGCGGATGTTCGTCGATCCGCGCAAGCCCGCCACGGTGGACGAGCTGCTGCACGGGCTGATCATCCAGTCCGGCAATGACGCCGCCATCATCCTGGCCGAGGCCGTCTCGGGCAGCGAGGAGGCCTTTGCCCAGCAGATGAACGCCGAGGCACGCCGCATCGGCATGAAGAACTCGCACTTCGTCAACGCCTCCGGCCTGCCCGCCCCTGAGCACTATTCCACCGCGCGCGACATGGCGCTGCTGGCCACGCGCATCATCAAGGAGTTTCCGGACTACTACCGGATGTACTCCGAGAAGGAATACACCTTCAACGGCGTGCGCCAGCCCAACCGCAACCGGCTGCTGTACATCGATCCCTCCGTGGACGGCATGAAGACCGGCCGCAGGGTGGCCAAGCGGCCGGATGACTTCGAGGCCAGGAGAATCACGCCACCAGCCTATACGGGCCGGTAGGCTCGAACCATGAGCCTCGATGGCAGCCCCTTCTCGCGTCGCATCCTGTCGGTGCTGATGGGCGCCACGACCGACGCCACCCGCGCCACCGAATCCCAGAAGCTGCTCAACTACGGCTTCCAGAACTTCGAAGCCCTGCAGCTCTACCGGAAGAACCAGCCTGTGGGCCAGCACCCGCCGGTCTGGAAGGGCCAGCAGGCGACGGTGGCGGCCGGCTTTGCCGACGACGTGCTGATCACCGCCCCCCGTTCGCAGATTGCCAACATCAAGGGCGAGATCGAGCGCACCGAACCCCTGGTGGCCCCCATCCACGCCGGTCAGCGCATCGGTACCCTGCGCATCCGGCTGGGTGACACCGTGATTGCCGAGCGCCCGCTGGTGGCACTGGAAACGGTGGAGAGCGCCGGGTGGTTCAAGAGCACGTGGGATACCATCCGTCTCTGGATCAAATGATGACGACGCAGGCCGGGACGACGACGCGCGCCCGCCCTGCTGCCGACCAGCCCGAAGGTCTGGAAGCCCGGGCCATGGCATGAGCCGCCGGTGACGGATCTCCGTGTCCGCACCGCCCCCTGCTTTCCGGACCATGAGACACCCCCGACGCCCGGGATGCCCTTCGGGCGGGCCTGACCGTTCATGACGCGCGCCCGACGACAGGAGCCCACCTTGGTTGCAGAATCCGATTTCTCGACACAGATCATCTACCTGAACGGCAGCTACATGCCGCTTTCCGAAGCCCGCATCCCGGTCCTGGACCGCGGATTCATCTTCGGGGACGGCATCTACGAAGTGGTGCCGATCTACGAGGGCCATCCCTTCCGGCTGGCCCACCACCTCAAGCGCCTCAAGCGCAGCCTGGCCAAGATCCGCATCACCAACCCCCTGGACGATGCCGGCTGGACGCAGCTGATCAACGAACTGGTACGACGCCACCCGCAGTGGTCCAACCAGGTTGTCTACATGCACATCACCCGGGGTGTGGCCAAGCGTGACCACGCCTTCCCGGCGAACGCCACCCCCACGGTGTTCGCCATGACGAACCCGTTCACGCCGCCCACGCTCGAATCCATCGGCGAAGGCCTGTCGGTCATCAGCGTGCCGGACGAGCGCTGGCTGCACTGCGACATCAAGTCCATCTCGCTGCTGGGCAATATCCTGGCGCGCCAGACGGCCGTGGAAGCCGGGGCCATCGAGGCCGTGCTGTTCCGTGACGGCTACCTCACCGAAGGGGCGTCTTCCAACATCTGGGTGGTGAAGGACGGCAAGCTGCTGGCCCCGCCGCATGACAACCTCATTCTGGAAGGCATCCGCTACGAGCTGATGGAAGAACTGGCCAGGCGCAGCGGCGTCCCCTTCGAGGCCCGCCGCATCAGCCAGGACGAGGTGCGCAACGCCGACGAGCTGCTGCTGACGGCCGCCACCAAGGAAGTGAAGCCCATCACCCGCCTGGACGGCCAGCCGGTTGGGAAAGGCGTTCCCGGCCCCATCTTCCACAAGCTGTTTGCCGCTTATCAGGAAGCCAAGGCGCAGCGCTGAGGCTTGTGCACGCGGGACGTTCCGGCGTCCATCGCCCCGAGGCGTCCCGCGCCGGGCTGACTGACCCATCTGTCGAATCGTGCATGGGCCGGCAGCCCCTCTCACTCGCCCGGGTACATGCCGAAGGTGGCAAACTCTCCCTTTCCCCATTCATGGCGACCCCGAGATGATCGATCCCAAGCACCCCGAGCACCTGACCAACGAAGCCGTCCCGGCCGAGCCGTCTGCCGTCGACCCGCTGCAGTTCCCCATGGAGTTTCCGCTGAAGGTCATGGGCAAGAACGAGCCTGGCTTCACGGAGACCATTGCCGACGTCCTGGGCCGGCACATTGCCGACTTCGACCCCAAGACCATGGACGTGCGCCATTCCAAGGGCGGCAACTACCTGTCGCTCACGGCCACCTTCACCGCCTATTCGCGCCAGCAGCTGGACGACCTGTACCGCGAGCTGTCGGCCCTGCCGCAGGTCTCGTACCTGATCTGACCCCCACGCCCGGGCGATACCCCTCGCCCGCCATCCCGCCGCCTGACCTTCCCTTCGCCACCGCCCCGATGACGGACGCCCGCTCCCATGCCCTCCCTCCCATCCGCCTGCGTCTGCTGGGCACCGTGCCCTACACGGACGCCCTGACGCGCATGCGGGAATGGACGGCGGCACGGCAGGCAGCGCGCAAGGAGGCCCTGGCGGGCGAGCCCCTGCCTGCTGCCGCACCAGCCGTCATGCCCGCTACCGGAGAGACGCCCCTGCGGCACGACTGGCCGGACTTGTCCGAGGCCGCCACGGCCGGCGACGAGATCTGGCTGATGCAGCATCCGCCCGTCTTCACGCTGGGCATGAACAGCCAGCCCGAGCACCTGCTCAATGCCGGCGACATCCCGGTGGTGCCCACGGAGCGCGGCGGCCAGATCACCTACCACGGCCCCGGCCAGATCATGGCCTACCTGATGCTGGACCTGCGGGCCCGCCGGCTGGGCATCCGCACCCTGGTCGAACGCATCGAGGATGCCCTGATCGATTGCCTGGGCCAGTACGGCATCACTGCCTTCCGGCAGGAAGGGGCGCCCGGCATCTACGTCCTGCCCGGACAGAACGGCCCTGTACAGCCAGCCGATGGCGCGGCACAATGGCCCGCCGGCACCGTCACGCCCCCCGTGTCCGGACCGCACCACGTCCATGCGCGCCATGCCCGGCCGGCCGCAGGCGTGGCCAAGATCGCCTCCATCGGCCTGAAGACCAGCCACGGCTTTTCCTATCACGGGCTGGCGCTGAACGGGCAGATGGACCTTTCACCTTTCCATAGAATCAACCCCTGCGGATTCCGCAACCTGCAGATGACCGATATCCATCGGCAGGCAGCCCTTTCCCAGGACCTCGATCTCGATGCGCTGGCGCTTGCCCTGGGCAAGGCACTGGCCGCCGCCATTGAAGGATAATTCGCCCATGGATCTCGTCGACCGCTCACTGACCGCCCGTCCCGCTCCTGCCGCGCCCTCGCAGACCGACATCGCGTCTCAGCCCCCCGTCACCACCCGGGATGGCGCCCCCCAGGGCACGACGGCCTCGGCCTCCGGCATCACCGCCCGCGCCGCGGCCAACCAGGGCGCCGCCGCCCCAACCATCGACCCGCGCCAGAAGCAGAAGGGCGAAGCCAAGACCGCACGCATTCCCATCAAGATCATTCCGATCAAGGACATGCTGCGCAAGCCGGACTGGATCCGCAAGCCGGCGCCCAAGCTGGGCAGCCGCTTCTACGAGATGAAGGAGATCCTGCGCGACCACAAGCTGCACACGGTCTGCGAGGAGGCCTCCTGCCCGAACATCGGCGAGTGCTTCGGCAAGGGCACTGCATCGTTCATGATCATGGGTGACAAGTGCACCCGTCGCTGTCCGTTCTGTGACGTGGGCCATGGTCGCCCCGACCCGCTGGACACCGAGGAGCCCTACAACCTGGCCATGAGCGTGAAGGCGCTGCGCCTCAAGTACGTGGTCATCACCTCCGTCGACCGCGACGACCTGCGCGACGGCGGGGCCGGCCACTACGCCGACTGCATCCGGATGATCCGCGAGCACTCGTCCAGCACCCAGATCGAGGTGCTGGTGCCCGATTTCCGCGGCCGTCTGGACAAGGCGCTGGACATCCTGGAAGCCACGCCGCCGGACGTGATGAACCACAACCTGGAGACCGTGCCGCGCCTGTACAAGCAGGCACGGCCAGGCGCCAACTACGAGCACTCGCTGAAGCTCCTGAAGGACTTCAAGGCCCGCAAGCCCGATGTGCCCAGCAAGTCCGGCCTGATGGTGGGCCTGGGCGAGACCGATGAGGAAATCCTGCAGGTGATGCGCGACATGCGCGCGCATGACATCGACCGCCTCACCATCGGCCAGTACCTGGCTCCCACCCGGCACCACCTGCCGGTGGAGCGCTACGTCACGCCCGAGACCTTCAAGATGTTCGAGGAAAAGGCCTACGAGATGGGCTTCCAGCACGCCGCCGTGGGTGCCATGGTGCGCTCGTCGTACCATGCGGACATGCAGGCGGAAGAGGCATCGCGGCACGCCAGCGCCAAGGCGAACTGAAGCGGTACCCGACTGACCTGTATGCTGAATGGAGTGGCCCAAGGCAACGTGAGGGCCGCCCCTGTCCGGAACACGCCTCGCCGAACTGGACACCGGATGGCAGCCTCCTAATGCTGTCCTAAGTTTGCGAGAGGATCATCACTTCCATCGCCCGATGAAGGGTGATGCCGGGTTGGAGGGCCAGGCCTTCGGGCCGCCGGACAGGCCACGTGGAACACACAGTGCGATACGCCTGTACGGCACACCTCCCTCCGACCCATGGCCTTTGTCTCCCACCTTCCAAACAGGAGAAACACCATGAACCGCAAACCGTTGCTCGCCATCATCGCTGCCCTGGGCCTGGGAACGGCCACCGGCTCGGCACTCGCCTATGACAAGTCGGACATCCGTGCGATGGAACAGGCCAAGATCACGCTGGAGCAAGCCATCGAACGCGCCCAGCAGCAGCATTCCGGCAGCCGTGCGCTGAGCGCCGAGATCGACATGCGTCGTGACCGCGCCGAGTATGAGGTGGAAGTGATGACCACCGACAAGCGCATCTACGACATCCGCATCGATGCCGTGAACGGCAACGTGCTGGAAAACCGCGAAGATCACGACGACTGATCCCGCCTCCCATGCGCGTCCTGCTCGTCGAAGACGACCCGATGATCGGCAGCGCGGTGCAGGCCGCGCTGAAGGACGCGTCTTACGCAGCAGACTGGGTCAAGGACGGCAGCGCGGCCCTCACCGCGCTGGCCGCCCAGCACTATGATCTGGTGCTGCTGGACCTGGGCCTGCCGGGCCGCGACGGTCTGGATGTGCTGCGCACGCTGCGCAGCCGCGAAAGCACCCTGCCGGTGCTGGTGGTGACAGCCCGCGATGCGGTGGATGACCGCGTGGCCGGGCTGGATGCCGGTGCCGACGACTACATCCTCAAGCCCTTCGAGATCAGCGAACTGCTGGCCCGCATGCGGGCGGTGCTGCGACGCCATGGCGGCGTGGCCACGCCGGTGCTCACCAGCGCCCTGCTGACGCTGGATCCGGCCACGCGCGAGGCCAGCGCCCATGGCCAGCCGCCGGTGCAGCTTTCCAACCGCGAGTTTGCGCTGCTGCACGCACTGATGCAGCGCCCGGGTGCAATCCTTTCCCGTGCCGACCTGGAAGACCGCGTATACGGCTGGGGCGAGGAAGTGGAAAGTAACGCCATCGAATACCTCATTCACAGCCTGCGCAAGAAACTGGGCAGCGAAGCCATCAGGAACATACGGGGCGCCGGATGGATGGTGAGCAAGCAGGCCTGAGCCAGTCGCTGCAGTTCCGGCTGGCACGCGCCATCTCGCTGGCTGTGGCCGCCATGGCCACCGTGGCGAGGATGGCGAGGATGGCGAGGATGACGAGGTTTGTATCGGCATCGATCGGGGCCCGCAC
>ERZ772942.564-NODE-564-length-16003-cov-4.677640_pt1 | contig 16003 bp, 12 predicted proteins | sample MGYA00511135_ERZ772942 | MGnify/ENA primary metagenome ERZ772942 (study PRJEB29015, sample SAMEA2738099) | human oral metagenome | biome: human oral; feature: human-associated habitat; material: saliva | place: China | collected 2265 ... | reverse complement strand
CACCGCCCCTATTTAACCACTTTTCGGCGTCCTGACGCCAAGCGCCACCGACGGCCCTTCGGGCGCCTTCAGCTACCAACTTCCAACGACGCCAAGCCAAAAGATCGACGTTTCGACCTGTGACTGCAGGCACAACCCGCTGTGGTGGAGGTGGAACCGGGCCCTGGACTCGGTGTCAGGAATGTTTCCCCCGCCGAGCCGCCCGGCTGCCCAGCTTGTCGACGAGCAACCAGATCCCACCGCCGATGAGGATCGACCCGATAAGACCGAAGCCAAGAATCCATCCCCATCCTGCGTCCCAGCCGCCGATGTGCTGGTGCCGGACCGCAATGCCCTTAGCGGCCTCCCAATTGGACCAGATCTCCAGGAACACGCTCAGGGGCAGGCCGATGAAGGTCAGAACCGCCAGGGCGATCTCCATGATCCGCGTGGAGCGGGCGCGCTCCTCCTCGGCCTTCTGGTCGTCGCGACCGATGCGCATCAGCACGTTCTCCCGGAGCCTGTGCGCCTGATCCCTGGCCTCCTCAACCAGCAGGGGAATCCGGTAGGTGTCCAGCAGGTAGGTCAGGAAGCCGTCGAGCTGCCTATCGGCGTCGGTCATCATGGTCCACTGCTCGGAGACAACGAACCCGACCGCCTCCGAGTCGAGCTCGATCACACGATCCACCTCATCCGCGGCACGCGGCTGCACATCGGCCAGACGAGCCATGAGAGAGGAGGCCCGGTAGCGCTGAAGCAGCATGAGCAGAATCGCCTCGATAAAACGCCCCTCAACCTGGGCCAGAGGGAAGAACCCTCCCTGCTGAACCTGACAGAAGGAGCATCCATGGGATCCCGCGTAGGCCGTCCAAGTCTGTGAGAGCCGGTGGAGCTGCTGAGCACGCTGCTCGAAGAGCCCATCCTGGAAGGTCTCGTCGGTGCGCCGAGGAAGGTGCCCCCACCGCCACGAACTGATGATGATGCGTTCCCTCGTCATGCCCGATTCGGGATCGGTGACGGACTGCCTGAGCCCCCGGTATTGCTCGCCCGCAGTCCTTTCCTGCTCGGTACGCACGTCAGAGTCGTCCAGCTCGAAGCCCTCTCCTTGCTCCGAGGCGACGACGCCGTACGGCACGTAGGTGATGGTGTAGGGGTCGATATCCTCCAGGCCGTTCACGTCAGTGGCGCCGAAGCCATGACCGACGTCGTCCGGGCCATGTCCGGACAGGAGGGAGAGGACTCGACTCACCTCATAGACGAGTTCCTTTCTCCCCCTTGGCTCCTGCGTGAGGTTACGGACCCAGGAGAACGTCTGAAGACTCGACGGGTCGCGCAGAACCAGGTGCATGGCGATAAGCACCTTCGTTGCCGTCTTCGGGGCGGGACGCTTGCCGGAGGAGCCGGAGGGGATACTCACGGTCTCGATTCTGAGAACATCCCACGCAAAGGCCGCGAGAGGAGCAGCGCCGTGGCTAGTCCGGTTCTTCTCGCTGATGAATACGGGTGAGAGGTCCTCGTAGACATAGTGGCCGCGATGCTCAGCGGAGAGCATCCGTTTCCTCACCGGCTCGCGCAGCCGGCGAGATGCCCCGTCGAAAACGGCCCGGCCCACTCCTCCGGTGATCGGTACCGGGCCTGGGGCGAAGAGGTGTCGCCACTGCTCCCACTGTCCGGGCAACTCCCACGGCACGACGACGATGACACGTAATGCATTGTCATCCTCGGCATCGATCTCCATGAGTTCCGTCGGCGTGCGCTTATCGATCTGACTCATTGGGCTGCTTCCGACTCGATGAAAAGTGGTGAGAAGAGACTCCTCGATGAGAGGCAAGGCGACGTGCCGCGATGACACGCCCCTGCGCATCGCGGACGAGGTCGTCGGGCCAGACGAGATCAGCCCGCTCGGCGAAGTGTTCGGCAAGTGTACGGCTCGTGATGTACACCGTGCCCGGTCGAGAGTCGGGGAGAGGAGGATCGATGCCGTGAAGCGCCGTGCCCACAACGAGGGGCACAGCATGAGTTGCCGTCGGTGGATCCTCAGGGTGTGATGGATCGACGACGTGAAGCGTCTCCAGCCGGCCCTCGGACAGGACGAGACGCGGAACCACCCCGGATGCGGGGATGCGCAGCTGCTTCCCCGCACCAAGGTCGAGGACGACGTCATGCGGCGTGAGATTGACGAGGCGCTGCGGTGGGTCGCAGGCGCGCTGTGGGCCAGTGCCGATCACGGCTTCTCCCCGTAGCCGGTCTTTCCCAACGCCTCCACCTGGTCTCGCAGTGAATGGAACCGATGGCCCCAGTCCCCGGCCCTTGCTCCGTGCTTACTCCCCACTGCGGCAATCGCCCGCTGCAGAAGAACTGGGTAGGTGTACCGGTTTCCGTCCGGAAAGTTTTGAAGAGAGAGCTCCGTCGCAACGTCAAGTGTGTTCCTGCCATGATTGATGGGAATCTTGTTGCGTACCCGAATAAGTAGGCGAAGAAGGCTTTCCGAGGGCTCGAGTTCGAGTTGCTTCAACTTCTTCTTGTAATCGTTTCCCTGATCGAAATCTGGAGATGCGCAGGCGAGTGCGACAGGGGCCTTGAAGTTAGGACTCCGATACTTTTCGTCTGGCGTCCTCAGTAACTCGCCAACGATGGTGGTGAGCCGCGCCTGTGCGTCCGAAGGAACTATTTTCACCAAGTCTGCAACTGCGTTCATGGCGCTCAAAACAGTGCTGGATGCGCCGTCGAGATCATTTGTGTTCACGGACTCGATGAGCCGGTCCGCTAGTATGTTGGCCTCGTTGGAAAGTACCTCCATTGCTGGGTCGCCCAAGGAGAGGAGTCTGCTGGCGGATAGTAGGTCGAAACGGTTGAGACAGTATGTGGTTGCTTTCAGGAGTGCCTGGCGAACGTCGCGGTCGAGGCCTAGCTGGTGAAACTGAACAGATTCTTTCGACTCGCCTGTCTCGGTGTCCTTGCTGTTGACCATCGACAAGAGGAATACGGGAACTCCGTGCTTCGCTCCGAAGGTCTGAGCCGCATGGAGCAAACTGATGGCGGCCGCCTTCTCTCCCAGGACTGTCACGACAACGGCGCGAGGCCGGGATGTGCGTTCCTCAAGCCAGTGTTCTGCGGCTCTACTCAACCCCTTCATTGATGAAGATATGGTCTCCGAAGAGACTCCGGGCCGAGTGATCGACTCTCCATAGTCGTGGACTTTGATGGAGGTTTCATCCAGAGTCCAGGGTGAGTGTGAAGCCGGCTGTTCTCCGTTCTTCACCTCGTCCGCTACTCGTCGACCCTCGCTGAGGCTCGAGCTGGAGCATGCGATGAAGGGACTCAGCGTGAGGGGCCCGTGAACGGCACATGCTTGCCGTACGGAATCACTTGGTTCCGACGTGAGAAGGGAGACGATGATAGGCCTTCGTCTTTTTCTGTCAGGTGCGTCTGCTCCGGAGGTGAGGGGGGCGTTGCGGGCTGCTTTTCCCTGGGCGGTCAGCAGGCATACGTCACCGGACGGCATTGACAACCATTCCGGAGGCTCCCCGACCGCTTGCTTTATCCGCTCCTGGAGATTGTTGGATGTGAGGTTCCTCAATGGTGACTCAAGGTTGTGCGTCGCATACTTTCCTAAGTCGTTCAGATCGCCTTGAGCTACTAACCAGGATTCCGGCTCCTCCAATGCGTGGGACTTCGCGCTCTCCCTGAGGCGCCCAATGACTCTGCCGAGCTCTTGTCTTAGCTGCTTGTTGGATTGTTTACAGGAGTCGTTTGTGTAGCTGTGGGCGTCCCGAAGATGCTTGTACTTAGCGAGTATCCAAGCCCTCAGGGTCATTCCGGCGGCAAGGTCGCCGCGGGCGACATCTGCTTGAAGAACCTGCGCGAAGTCCTCGGCCGATGGTTCCGAATCCAGCTCGCCCATGACCCGACGAACCGCGTCGGCGGCCTTCTTCACCTCCGTGTCGATGCGATCGGATTGTTCATAGATATCATCCAGAACCGTCGGCAGCCCGAGCCCCATGAGCCAGCCCCGCAGCGGATCGGCGTCGACCGACATCGGGATCAGGGGGAGACTCTGACCGTCCGATCCTTCCTCGACGCGGTCGACGAGCATGAGTGACCACTCATCCTGATGGGTGGCTGCGGCAACTCCGGCTGCCTCGGCGAGAACTGTGGTGGCCCCTCCCGCCATGGCTAGCAGAACGTGCCCGTCATGCGCGCCGATCCTCCGTTCCAGCAGCTCGATGCTCTCGCGGCTCACCGCCAGACTTGGCAGGATGCAGGCGTCGCGGATGATGATCTCGCTTGTCCCGGCGAGATCGGCCGCTTCAGAGGATGCCATTCTCAGTGCGTCGACGAGTGCGCGTGCGAGCCTGTCGGTCGGTGTGTCTTCGCCTTCCACCCCGATGATGAGTACCTCGGTGGTTTCATTGGTGCTCGTAGCTGCCGAGATCTGAGAAACTGCTGTGAGTTCTTTTCGCAAGGCGCTTCCCGAGTGGGGAGAATGTGCAGTGTCCGTGTATTTGTGACTCGGAGTCTGAGTGAAAGAGAGGTCGAAGAGACATCGTGTGGCCTCATGAGGCGTCATGCAGTTTTTGAGTTCTTCTGCTCTTGATGGGCCGATCTTGTCGGGGTCTTCAAAGGGTGATGGTGCGCCGAGGTCGGCATGGCCTGCGATATGAACAAGCAGCATAACGCTGTTTTCCTCTCTGAATGTCAGCGATTCGGCTCTGGGGTATAAGAGGATGTGGGTAAGCTGTTCTCGATCTGGTTCAGGGGAGGTTGGTCGGGGTTCCGTAAGAGTGTCACATTTGATGCGATCGTGCAGAACTTCTGCAAAGTTGATGATTCACCTATTGTCGTCGCTGGTGTTCAAAAGAGTGGAACGTTAAACCTGCATAACGATCTTTGTCAAGAGCATCTTTTTCTCTGGTCAAACACTCGCCACGCCAACCGGCTGTCTGGTAAGACTGTTCCGGGTCGCACAGCCGCGCCACCGTCCGAACGGAGTTGACGATGCACCTTGTCATGCTTGAAACCAACGGGAACCAGCGCTTCATCTTCTCCTCACCGCGGTTGCGGGACAGCGTCGGTGCCTCCTCCCTGCTGACCAAGCTCGAACAATGGACTGCGCATGAGCTCCTCGCTACTGGTGCGGCGGCAGCCTGGTGCACGGCGCGTGGACTGCCCGACGATCGGGAACCGCACGAGTCCCAGTGGGTCTCCCAGTCCTCCGGCAAGGTCATCTTCCTTGTGGACACACCCCAACAGGCTAAAGACGTCATCGGCGCCGTGACGCGCACGGCTCTCGCCGAGGCGCCGGGCATGGACGTCTCCGGCGTCTTCATCTCCCTGCCCACTCCTTCCGATCCGCAGCCCGGCTCCGTCTACGTCACCGAGAGCGCGCTCAAGGAGATCCACGCGGAAGCCGCCCGCTACGCCCTCCAGCGCCCGCCCGCCGAGGCGCGCTTCGCCCAGCTTCCCTTCCTCGCCAGAGCCAAGGACTCATCCCTGCCAGCCTCCCCGCCGCTGGCCACCCGGGACGAGGCCAAGGACGATCGCCAGGACGCGTTGTCGCTGACCTCGCGCGTCCGGCGCTACCGGGCGTACCAGGCACGGCTCGATCTTCTGAAGACGGGGGTCAATCGCAGCCCGGACCTCTTAGACAAGCAGGCGCTCCTCATCCGCGACCCGACGATGCTGGCCAAGAAGCTCCATCAGGTTTTCGTTGAGGGCATCGAGCCGGTGGGCGATGAGGGCAGGCCGTCACCCGAGGAGAGTATCGCGCGAGGGGCGAAGGAGTTTGGCCCGCTTGAGCGCGCCATCCAGACCAACCCGGATGCCAGCAGCACCGCCAGCCCGGACACCGACTCCGGCGACTACACTTTCCTGTCCAAGGTCGCCGTCATCCATATCGACGGCAACGGCGTCGGCGGCATCATGAAGGATCTCAATGACTCGAAGGACCGTGTCGCGCCGGCCGAGTTCCAGGAAGAGATCGGCTGCGACCGCGACGACCCCGACGCCCTGCGTCGCTTCCTCCTGGCAGTCAACGAGCGCCTGCAAAACGCGGTTGAGCACGCCTTCGCCGCCGCGTGGACGCGAATCGACGAGCTGTCCCACCGTGACGACAAACGGGCCGGGCGGGAACACGCCGCCATCCCCGTCGTCCCGGTCATCCTCGGTGGCGACGACGTCACCGTCATCACCAGCGGCGACTACGCCCTCCCCTTCGCCGCCGCCTACCTCCGCTACTACGAGGAGGCCACCCGCAGCGACCCGATCTTGCGCTACCTCACCCCGCCCGAAGGGCAGGACACCGGTCCCATGACCGCCGCTGCCGGCGTCGCCATCGTCAAACGCAACTTCCCCTTCCACATCGCCTACGAGCTGGCCGAGAAACTGGTCGATCGCGCCAAGAAAGTCGGCAAGACGACGCAGCCGCCGTGCTCAACACTCGACTACCACGTCCTGTTCGACACCACGGTCCTCGACGCCTCCGAGATCCTGCGGGGATACAAGGACTTCACCACCCGCCCCTTCCGGCTGCTCGACGACGATTCGACGTCGCCCAGATGCAGCTGCGACACGTGCCACCCGGGTGAAGAGCCGTCCGACTCATCGAAGACTGACCGTCCCCACGAGTCCTGGGAGGTGACCCGGAGGCGCGTCGCCCGGTTCAAAGGGATGTCCCTCGCCTGCACCGACGAGAGCCGGAGCAAGACTGACCTCGAACCATTCCCGCGCACCCGGGCGGCGCGCATCCGTGGCCTGCTCTCTTCCGGACGCACTCAGACGGCCGACGACGAGTGGAAGGTGGCCCGCGAGGAGGTCGGCGACTGGATCGACACCGAGCTCGGCGGCCTGGGCGCCGTGTTCGACCTCCTGGAGCTCTCCGACCTCCTCCCGCCCTCCTTCTTCGAGCTTTCCCTCCCTGACCTGGGGAAGAACATCAACGCAGCATCGGAGGCCACCGAATGAGCCCCTCATCCCCGACCTCCTTCCCCCTGTCGGTCACCTTCCACTCCGACTGGGGCGTCACCACCGGAACCGGCGTCGCCGGCGGCGTGGACTCCGTCGTCGAGAAGGACGAGCGTGGCCTGCCGATCGTGCGCGCGACCGTGCTCGCCGGCGTCGTGCGGGAGCAGTCGCTCCTCGCGGCCCAGGCACTCGACGACGGCGACCCCGGCGGCTCCTGGCGCGCCTTCGCCTCCGCACTGTTCGGCTCCGACCTGGCGCCGCGACTCGTCACCTTCTCCGACGCCAGGCTCATCGACCCGCCGGCCGACCCCGCCGACCTCATCCACGAGGTCGTCTCCCTGTCCATCGACGAGAAGACCGGCACAGCGCGCGAGGACTTCCTGAGGATCTTCGAACGCACCGGCGCCTGCCGGCTGCGCGGCGAGGTCACCTTGTCCGACGTCGACAGGGACGGACGCCCCCTGACCTGGAGCGACGAGCAGCGCGACGCCGCCGAGCTCCTCCTGGCCCTGGCCGGCCTGCTGGTGCGCGCAATCGGCTCCAACCGGGCGGCCGGCGACGGCGTCTGCGACGTCCTCATCCACGCCGACCACGAGCCCGGTGACGCCCGGGCCGTCAAGGACTGGTGCCGCACACAGCTGGGCAGGTGGAAGGGACGCGGCGCCCCGCAGGTTCCCGCGGCGGACGCTGCCGCTGCGGCGGCCCCGGTCCTACAGGCGAGCCGTGCACCCACCGCCGCCGGCGCCTTCCACGAGGCGACCCTGACGATCGACCTGCGAACCCCGGTGGTCTCCTACGAGGTCCCCATGTCCAACGAGATCCGCTCCCTGGACTTCCTGCGCGGCACCGTCCTGCTGCCCTGGGCGCACCGGCTCATCACGCGCACCGTCGCCCAGGCCCCCGGCGCATCGGAGGCCCTCGTCCAGGAGGTCCGCGACGCCGTCGTCAACGGGGAGCTGCTTGTCTCCGACGGCGTCGTCTCCTATCAGGGGGAGCGCGGGCTGCCGATGCCGCTGGTGTTCTCCAGCCCCAAGGTCGGCCAAGGAGCCGAGAGCCAGGAGCCTAAGACGGCTGAGGGCGAGGGCGACGAGGAGACGTGCGTCTGCAACCGGATGCGAGCCGAGGAGCCCGAGAACGAGGTCCACAAGCCGCTGCGCAACGGATACGTCTTCCCGACCGTCGGCGCGAAGGGCGCCCCGGCGCTCATCGGGCGGCAGTCCACGGCGCACGACGCCGCCACCGGGGCGGCCAGGGACGGCCAGCTCTACCTGGTGCGGGCGCTCCCGGTGGGCCTGAGCCTCCAGGCGACGGTGACGGTCTCGACCCGCCTGTACCAGCGGATCGGTGAGCAGCTGGAGACCCTCGCCGGCACCGGGCACCGGGCCCGCCTCGGGGCGCGTCGCCTCAGCGGCACCTTCGGGGAGACCGAGTGCACCCTCTCGGCCTTCGCTCCGAGCCCGGCGCCCCAGGTGGTCGACGCCGAGGACACGACGATCTGGTTCACCTCCGACGTACTGGCCCGCTCAGCCCGGCTCGGCCCGGGCGGGAGCCTGACCGACCTGCTCGCCGCCTTCGAGCGGGCCGGCGTCCCCATCGAGCTCGCCGAGGCGGACGGGACGTGCTTCAACGCCGGGGTCAGGCACCGGCGCGTGGACTCCTGGTCCGCGGCGAGCCACCAGCCCCGGGCCACCCGCATGGCCATCCAGGCCGGCTCGGTCCTCAAGGTGAGAACCACCGCCCCGGAGAAGCTGGCCGCCCTGGCGGCCGTCGGCATCGGGGAGCTGCGGGCGCAGGGCTTCGGGCGGTTCGTCGTCGGGCATCCCCTGCTGGAGAAGGAGACGTTCACACTGAGGAGCCTTCACGGGGAGGACCTCGCACCGACCGCTGATGGTGCTGCGGCATCGAAGGAGGCTCAGCGATGAGCGTGACCCGCTATGAGCTCACCGTCCACCTGGTGACGGACGCGCCCCTCCACTCGGGAGGCATCGACGAGGTGGTCGACCGCCGGCGCGACCCAGAGGATAGGACCACCGTCGCCCGGCGATTCGCCCGCGACGGTCACGGCCGTCCGGTCCTCACCGGGCGCTCCGTCAAGGGAGCCCTGCGAGCCGCCTGCCAGCGATTCCTCGAGGAGCGCGGCGGCGCCGTCGGACTGGCCGAACGCGAGCTGCAGCAGCTGTGGGGCGATGACGGAACCCGCGGGGCCGGTTCGGCGGCGCCGCTGCGGGCCTCGGCGATCACCGTGCACACGGTCGAGCTGCCCACCGAGGGCTATGAGGGGGATGAGGAGCACAAGGTCATGCTCCCGACCCGGATGGGCAACGCCATCGACCGGTACTGGGGCTCGGCCGGCGACACTGCGTTGTTCGAGCACGAGTACCTGCCCCGCGGCAAGGAACTCGCCCTGACCATCACCGCGGAGGCCGGGCTGCCCGACGGCGTCGAGGTGCCTCAGGGCGATGTCGCCCCGCCCGGGCCGGAGCAGGTCGAGAAGCTCTTCGCGCTCATCATCGGGCTCATTAAGGACGGCAGGGTCGCCTTCGGCGGCAGGCAGAACGCCGGGTGGGGGAGAGTCGCGCTCAGCGACTCGGAGAAGGCCTGGACCCTCACCAAGGCGGAGCCGGGCAGCCGGGCGGGACTGGAGGAGTGGCTCTCCGGCGCCGGCGGCCGCTCGGTCGACGTCGCCCCCGTGGACTGCGGGGGCAGCGGCCGGATGCGGATCGAGATCACCTGGGACAGCCCCACCGGGATCCTCGTGGCCGAGCCCCAGAAAGACGGTCCCGGGGAGGGAGCCGACGCCGGGGCCGCAGACGGATCGCCGGGAGAAGCGGAGGGCGCGGACTCTGAGGAGACGAAGCCGGCGCGTCCCCTGCGCGCCGGCCCGGAGGAGACCGACCCGATCGTGCTGCCCGGAAGCTCCGTCCGCGGCGCGCTGCGGACCCGGGCGACGCGGATCGCCCGCACCATCCTGCTGGCGAAGAAGGACCCGAGCACGGGGGCCGACTGGTCGGGCGCCGGCGTCCACGAGCAGCTCGCGCAGGATCCGAGCCTGGTGCGGGACCTGTTCGGGTCGACGACGCACCGCGGTGCGCTGACGGTCCTCGACACGCTCGCCGCCGAGGACGGCCCGAACCGCAAGGTCACGCACAACGCCGGCGACCGGTGGACCGGCGGCGTTGCGGACGGGTTGCTCTACAGCGAGGAGGTCTATGACTCCACCTGGAACAGCATCGTCCTGGAGCTCGACCTCGACCGGCTTCTGACCAACGCGAAGGCAGGCCTGGAGGAACCAGGCGGGCAGGAGGGCAGCCGGGGCGAGGACCGCAGTCGCGCCGCCTTCTGCCTCCTGGGACTGGTGCTCGCCGAGCTGGCCGCCGGGACGCTCCCACTGGGGAGCCGCGGTACACGGGGCATGGGACAGGTCGAGGTCAAGGCCATGGCCGTGACCGGCGGAAAGGGTCTGGGGATCGAGAACTGGTCCCTCAAGGCGGAGGACGGTGCTGGCGAGTCGCTTCCTCGGCGGATCCTGAAGGGGCTCAGAGACGTGAACTCCGGGATCGAGAGGAATCCGAGAGCCGGAGACGGCTGGGAGGGATGGTCCTCCTACCTGGTGAGCAGCAGCGAGAGGCCGCTTGAGGACAAGGAGGAGCGGGATGCCTGAGAAGACGTGGGAGCCGGAGCCGTTGCGACAGGCCGTTTGGAAGGACATGCCCGGCGCGGGAGCCGAGCAGTCCAGGGACGTCGAGCTTCAACGGGTTCTTGAACGCGCCGAGGACCTGGGAGGCGAGATGAACGGCGTGGCCTACACGACCAGCGGCGCCTACTCGGTGAGGAGGGTGGGGGCTTCCGGGCTCACCACCCTGATCGAGCGGGACGGCCAGGCCGGTTCCCGGGAGGAGGAGATCGACCTGGACACGGTCTTCGAGCTGCGCCTGTGGCGGGTGATGGGCAAGAAGACCGACGGCGGCAACGTCGCCGGCGAGGACGGCGTCCTGGCCCATGAGCTGCGGTGGCTCAACGGCAGTGGGGCCGCAGAGATCGTGGTTGGCGCGTCCAGTGAAGGTCTCCCGGGCGGCAGCGACTGCTGGGTTCGGGACAACAGCTACCTCCAGCACGGGGAGAAAGGCGACGTCATGGACAGCATTGAGGTCTTCACCGTGGAGGAGACATACGGAAACACCGTATTCACCGACGAGCTCATGACCGGAAGGTGGGGCTGACATGACCGCGTTCCAGCCGTTCCACTCCGCCGTCAACCGGATTCCGGTTCTCAGACCAAAAGTCCTTGATCTTGTGGATCGAAAGGCACTGCCCGCCGACCTGTTCGGGGACCAGGAGCCCCCGGCGCACGATCACCTGTTGTTGGAGCGCTGGTCGGGGGCGATCGATCTGGAGCTGACGGTGAGGACTCCTCTCGTCTACGGCGAGCAGAGGGGGAACCCCGGTGGCGGCACCCAGGTCGAGATCCCCACGGATCAGCAGGGTCGCGTGGTGTTCCCGGGGACGATGGTCAAGGGAATGCTGTCGCGTGCCTATGAGGTACTGACCGCGTCCCGATTCAGAGTGTTCGAGGAGCATGCCAAGCCGCTCACCTACAGGGCGGATGTCGCTGACGCATTGCGCCTCGTCCCGGTACGGGTCGTGGAGGTGAAGGCCAACGATGGGGGAATCATTGTTGAGCTGTTGCGCGGCAGCACCGGGGACGGGGACGTGGAGTACAAGGATCAGTTCGATGATCGCCCGTTCCCCATCATGCTCGCCGCCTCCCTCCAGGACGGAGGAAGAGGGCATGCTCAACATGGGCATGGATTCAACGAGACACAGTTCCGTGCGATGACGAGGCATGAGAACAAGGTGCGTTGCGATCTGGCACTGTGCTTGCATCCACGGGGAGGTCATTATGCGTACTGGCAGGTGGTAGGCCTGTACGACGGCCAGGGGAAGCCCGTCTGCGCCTTCGATGTGCGGAACGATATAGACGTCGTGGGCAAGCGCAATGATGTGACGGGTTACGTCTATCGCACAGCGAGGGACGGGGATCAAGCCTCAGATGTGTTTCCTCGGAAGCACGATGAACGGCTGTTCTTCGATCTCTCTGAGAGTCCTGAAAGGCTCGAAGTGGACCGGAGTGTCGTTGAGGCCTATCGCGGAGTCGTCGACAGCTATGCGCAGCAACGTGAGGAGAACGACCTCCAGCCTGGGATGCGTCCGAATCGCTTCACAGGTGTGGACTCCGAGTCCCTCCTCCACGTGGGATCCCTGGCATACGCCGTCCTCTCCGACGATGAGACCGCCGTGGAGGAGCTGGTGCCGACCATGGCGGGACGTCGCTCGTATTGCATGAGCCCCCGCAGTCTTGCTGAGGAGCAGCGTGTTGCTCCACTTGGGGCCGCCGCAGAGGCGTCAGCCGCCGACAGGCTCTTCGGGTACGTCGTCCCCGACACGCGTGAAGGTGCTGAAGACGGTGACGTTGCCGCCAGGGGGCGGCTCATCTTCGGGCAGGTGGATACCTCCTCTGTTGTCTTGAGTCGAGAGGAGACGCCCATTGCTCCTCTTCTCTCCCCTAAGCCGGCTTCTGCTCGCAGATTCCTGACCGATAGGAATGGTCGGACTCCTCGGAACGCGGAGGAGGTTCTACGGCGCTCAGAGTATTTCAGGTCCGGACAGCATCTTGGCGTGGCGGTGCACCCGATCCATCGCTCGATCCTGGGCTCGGAGGAGTTCCCCGCGTCAGCGACGCGGGCTCCCCGTCAGGAAGGTGTGGCCCAGGGGGAGAATCTTCAGATTCAGTCGGTGGTGAAGACATGGATTCGTCCCGGAAGCGTCCTGCGGTGCCGGATGCGGTTTGAGAACCTGTCTCGCAACGAGCTCGCCGCCCTGGTCTGGCTGCTGGAACCTGCGAATCTTGTCCCGGCGTCGGAGCAGAACGCGGAAAAGAGTAAGACCGGCTATCTTCGCGTCGGGCTTGGTAAACCATTGGGTCTCGGTGCCGTTGAGGTGCGCATGGCGAAGGACGGGCTTCGAGCCGTGAATGTGGGCGGTGAGAATGATCTCTCTGAGGCGTACCAGAACCTGTCAGGCTGCTTGGGCGTCAGTGAGACGGTGCATCGTCCTGCGGACTTCACGCTGAAGATCAACCCGGCCGCCTTGCCGTGGGTTCAGGCTTTCCAACGCGCGTCCTTCGGGTACCCGGACGGCAGGCCTGTCCGTCACATGCTGCTCAATGAGAACCAGGAGAACAACAAGGTCGATCGCTACGGGGATCCTAAATGCGGCTTGAGCCCGGTCGACATGTTCGGGGACGGAGACACGAAGCTTCTTCAGGTTCCTGAACCCGAGCGTCGCAACGGGGGCCGGCAGCATCGTGGAGGGCGCCAAGGCGGCCATCACGGCAACACTCATCACCACGGCCGGCGGCACTGATCGTCGCACAAGATACGGGCGTCGTCGCCGGGCGGGGTGCGTTGGTGAGCTGCGCGTACTCGGCGTGCCGCCGGCTCACCACACTCCTCGGTACAGTCCGGCGTCGTCGAGCGCGGGCGCGGTTCCGTGGACCTCGCTGCGCGCCAGGCAGGAGTCGCACAGCGGGTAGAGGTGGATGACGTCGTCGGCCTGGTTGACGATCTCGGTGACTTGTCGGCGCACCTCGTCGAGCTCGGCGGGCTCCAGCCGCAGCTGGAAGACGGACTCCTGGAGCCGGTAGCCCCAGCCCTCCAGCGCGGCTGCCAGGCGGGCCCGCCGCGTAGAGGTCCAGGGAGAGGCTGGGGCGCTTGTCGGTGGAGGCGTGCAGCACCCCGAGCGAGGGCTCGAGCCCGGCGGCGAGCAGGGCTCCCGTGCACTCGGCCAGCAGGATCGTGTAGGCGTAGGAGAGGGCGGCGTTGGCCAGGTCCTTGGGCGGACGGCGGCTGCGGCCGTCGAAGGCGACCTCCGGTGGGACCAGCCCGGACAGGCAGCCAAAGTATGCCGTTGAGGCGGCGCCCTCCAGCCCCATGAGCTCGTCGACGTCCGCGGCCTGCTTGGCGTTGTCGGCCAGCTGCCGAATGGTGGTGCAAGGCGTCTCGACGCCGCTTCCCCGGCTGCGCCGGCCGGTGCGGTGCAGCACGGAGACCTGGTGTCGCATCTTGGCGCGCACGATGGCGCGCGCCAGTGGGAGGCGGGCATCGTCGTCGGTGGCGAAGGACGCCTGGGTCAGGAGCCGGCGGGCGCTGGCCGTCGAGCGGGGGCCTGCGAGCTGGCCCAGGTAGCCGCCGTGGCGGGAGAGGAAGATGACGTCGATGTCGTTGTACAGCGCTCAGGATCGGGCACCGGATGACAGCCCGACGGCACCGGTGAGGACGATCCGGCTGACGGCCCGGTGGGGGACGGAGACCTGCGGCAGGCCGTCGGCGCCGTCGACGATGAGACGGTTCTGGCTGACGTGAACGCGGGCGCCGTCGCGGCCGACGTAGACCACCTGGTCCGGGTCGGGGCGGCCCTTGATGTCGTGGCGGGGGTCGACGGGCGGGAAGCTGCGGGAGAAGTCCGTCCCCAGGTAGCAGAAGCCCTCATCGAAGCTGGTCATGGCGGTTTTCTTCTGGTTGAGTCGGAGTCCTCTGGGCGTCAGGAGGGTGTCGAGGAGCTCGAGGGCCTCCAGCAGGTCGGGTTCATGGGGGCTGCAGATGACGATGTCATCGGCGAAGCGGGCGTAGCCGTAGCCCGCGTCGCCCATGGCCCGGTCGACGTCGGTCAGGGCCAGGTTGGCCAGGAGCGGGGACAGGCAGGAGCCCTGGGCGATGCCGCGGTTGCGGGTACGCCGCTCGCCCCTGGCGCGCCGCGGCCGGGCAATGAGCCGGATGAGGTCGATGGTGCGCGGGCAGCCGGTGATGGGGGAGAGGGTGGCCAGGGCGTCCTCGATGTTGAGGTTGGGGAAGTAATCCTCGATGTCGGTGCGCAGGACGTAGCGGTAGCCTGCGTCCCGCAGCCTGGCGAGGTGGTCGACGGCGTCGTCGGTGCCGATACCCGTCCGGTAGGCGAAGGAGCATGGGGACATGGTGAGGTCGGCCCTGTGGGTGATCGTGTTGACGACCGCGCGCTCGACGACCCGGTCCCGGATGGAGGGGATGTGCAGGGTGCGGACCTCTCCGGAGGTGCCTTTGGGGATGCCGAAGCTCAGGAGCGGGTCGGGCTCGTAGGTTCCTGAGCGCAGGGACTCGGAGAGCTCGGTGAGGAAGTCATCGAGATGCTCGGCGAACTCCTTGGTCTTGCGCTGCAGGATGCCGTCGGAGGCGTCCTTGGCGAGGACCATGCGCCAGCCTCCCTCCAGGCCCTCGCGGGAGCTGATGCGCTCGAACGGGGTGCCGGTGCCCGACTCGGACGACGTAAAGCCCGCGGCGTGTTGGAGCGGGTGAATGTCCTCCCCGAGGTGCTGGCCCGGTTTCGCGCGATCGGAACGACGGCGACGACGGTGCGGGCGGGGTGGGGATGGCGGTGTCGTTGATAGTGGTGGTGATGGCTGGGCTGGACGCATCGTTGCGGCCTTTCAAGGGCGGGAACGTGAAGAGGCTCTGGAGGACAGGATATCGAGATGCTGGCGGACAAAGGAGAAGATCGGCATGCGGTGTCCCGGCACGTGCCGATATATGCCTTCATGCACCTTCTGGTGCTGGGTGCTTTCTGGCATAGAGTGCTCCTCCACTGTATTGACGATGAAGATCAGTCTTAATGCACCTTCTGGTGCTGGGTGCATTCTGACGGGGGAGTCATGGAAAACACTGGCATCAAGTTCTTCGTCTTAATGCACCTTCTGGTGCTGGGTGCTTTCTGACAGAGCAAAAGACCTCTCGGACTATGGCGAGTCTGTCTTAATGCACCTTCTGGTGCGGGGTGCTTTCTGACACTAGGTTAAGACGGTCGGGGTTTGTGCGACCTCGGTCTTAATGCACCTCCTGGTGCGGGGTGCTTTCTGACGAATGATATTACATCTATCTCTATATGGAGACATTGTGTCTTAATGCACCTTCTGGTGCGGGGTGCTTTCTGACCCCTGCCTCTGGGAGCGGCGTCGTTGCGCCACTTCCAGGGG
>ERZ772942.556-NODE-556-length-16114-cov-12.419702_pt1 | contig 16114 bp, 9 predicted proteins | sample MGYA00511135_ERZ772942 | MGnify/ENA primary metagenome ERZ772942 (study PRJEB29015, sample SAMEA2738099) | human oral metagenome | biome: human oral; feature: human-associated habitat; material: saliva | place: China | collected 2265 ... | reverse complement strand
TTGTCTGGATCCTCCCCTGCCCGGTTGGACGACTTTCCTCCGACTCAAGCGCATCGTCTGGGAGACAGTCCTCTTCGGGGCCTACCTCCTGCTTGGAAGCATCTTCGGTGTTCTGGCGTCGGAGGAGCTCGCGGTTGTCACGCGCCTGCAGCAGCATGCACGACACTGCGGTGACAATAAAGCAAGTCCAGGCGGTGAATAGCCAACCTACTATCGTTGGAACAGTGTGGGATGAGGCAACGACTGATATCTCCTCGGTTCTGACCTTCCAGGCTAGAATAAAGGTAGAGGTGAAAAGGAGAGCGGTCACCAGGGAGAAGTCGTTGGCGATCCATCGCTGGCTCGTTCTCAGCAACCACGTGCACAGTGCGATGGCTATGATAGCCGTGATCGCATAGACACGCATGGAACCCATCGCCATGGACAACGGGGAGCGCAGCCAGACGATGAAAGCGCCAACGTGCAGGGCCACGGTCGCAAGCCCAGCGGCCCAGCATATTCCGCTGAGAATGCTACGTATGATCCACCGCTCCTGCTTGGGAGGTGAAGTAGTTGAGCTGGATTGCGGGGAATGTTTGCTCAGCGCCGCATCATTGTCTTTCATACGACAAGTTTTAAGTCTCTGAGTGCGGTTGGCAATGGGGATGGCGACCCTATGACGTCGTCGATCTGTCTGAGGTGCCTGTCTGATCAGAGGATTGATCGGCTGCCCGTAACCTGGTGAGTCGATCGTCGTACGCCTGCAGCAGCATGCATGAGAGGATGGCGACGATCAGGCTGATCCAGGCGGCTGTGAGGTGCTCGGCTGATCGACGGCTGTCACTCCTTCTGTTCGTGGATCGAACACGGGCAACGTCAGGGGACTCAGTCGATCTGGATCGGCGTCGGTCAGTTCTCCATTCTCGCTCACATCAGCCAGCCACACGGCGATGGCCTGAGAGCTGACTTGCATCAAGATCACCTTCTTGCTTTGATTATCCAAAAGATATAGTTCTTCCGGTAACGATATTCTGGATGGCTTCTTCTCCGTTACTGTTGGAGGTGACGATCCGGTCGCCGGATGAGACGGACTGGCCGTTGATCGTCTGCGCGTTCTGCATCGTGGCCGTTCGTCTCGGTCGGGGTGATGATCACTGCGTAGGCCAGCTAGGCTCCGTCGGGGGAAGTGAAGGCCTTATGCCCCACGTAGATATTCACTCCGCGAAGCGAGGCCGAGGAGTCGGTATCGGATGAGGGTGGAAGCGCCGCCGTCGCGAAGCACCATGTGCTTCTACCAGTATAGGGATCGGCCCCGTAGACGCCGTTATCGGTGACAGCGATCGCTCCCCTGGATCCGGCGAGCAGCTGTTTGACGGTTGTGGTTCCCGGCGGAGTCTCCCAAGTTGGTTCCGACGGCGGCGATTGCTGCTGCGTCTCGGCTCGAAGCTGAGCGACGGTCGGGAAACGAGCATGACCGCTTGATGCTGCGACCGTTGTTCTCAAGAGCGGGTCCAAGCGGTGGAGGCAGATCCATGCAGCTGTCAGCCTGCCCATGACCTCGGGCACCGTTCCCGTTCACTGGATGATCTTGCCGGTCTCCGCCACGGTGAGCGTGCACCCGATAGGGCTGAAGAAGGCCAGGACGCCCGCAGCGCCGAAGGCATCGCTCACGGTCTGCTTTCGAAGCGCAGCCCAGATCATGGCGTAACCGAGCAGAGCAATGCCGATCTCCCCGATCACGATGAGCGGCGTTGTTATCGCCATCGACAATGGCGAGCGCAGGAAGGAGACAACCGTGCTGGCAACCAAGGCGAGCATTGCGACCGCCGAGGCCAGACCGACACCGATGAAGAGACTGTGCACCAGTCGGCGCCCTTGTCGGGGAGACGAGGCGGGCAGGTCTGATTCTGGGGGCGGGGTGGGGTTGCGCCTTGTCATCGTCCTTCATGGAATCAGCGTCCAGCGACGTCCCACCGCGGACAATGGGGACGAGAGCCCAACGGTGCAGCCGGCTATCCCGTCCTGTACAGGATGGTGCGGCTGCAGTCCTGGCCGTGTCCGCGTCCGTTCCTCTTCGAAGTCGGTGTTCACCTCGATTCCGACGATGATGATGCGTCCAGCGTCCCCGTAGTTCGTGCGCGGGATTCGATTGAGATGACGGCGTGCGGCGGTTGGGGTTCGTGATGACTCGAGGATTGGTGTCGTTGTTAACCCTCGGGAATGTCGCGCCTGCGCGCCGATAGCTCCATAGCGTTGAGCCGTCGATAGGGGTGAGCCCCTCTCAGATCATGAGCAGCGGGCCCACTACCCCGGCGATGACGATCCGGGAACCAGGCGGCGATGGACCCGACGGCCGGAGGCATTCGACGCCGCCGGGAACAGGAATCCTGTACCCGTACGCTGGAATGCCTCCGGCCGTGAGAAAGGGCGTGTGGGTCAGGGTACTCCGGCACCCGACCCCCGGTGCCTCCGTCAGCCGCCCAGAGCCGCGGAGACCACCTGCTTGGCCTCCTCCTGGACCTGGGCCAGGTGGTCGGCGCCCTTGAAGGACTCGGCGTAGATCTTGTAGACGTCCTCCGTGCCCGAGGGGCGGGCGGCGAACCAGGCGTCCTCGGTGGTGACCTTGAGTCCACCGATGGCGGCCCCGTTGCCGGGCGCGTCGACCAGCCGGGCGGTGATCTCCTCGCCGGCCAGCTCGGTGGCGGTCACGTCCTCGGCGGCCAGGGCGGCGAGCTTGGCCTTCTCCTCCTTGGAGGCGGCGGCGTCGATGCGCGCGTAGGCGCTGGCGCCGAAGCGCTCCACCTGCTCCTCGTGCAGCTGGGAGGGGGACTTGCCGGTGACGGCGATGATCTCGCTGGCCAGGAGGGCCAGGATGATGCCGTCCTTGTCCGTGGTCCACACGGTGCCGTCCTTGCGCAGGAAGGACGCCCCCGCGCTCTCCTCGCCGCCGAAGCCGATCGAGCCGTCGAGCAGCCCGGGCACGAAGTGCTTGAAGCCCACCGGCACCTCGATGAGAGTGCGCCCGATCGCGGCCGCCACCCGGTCGATGAGGCTGGAGGAGACCAGCGTCTTCCCGACGGCGGCGTCGGCGGGCCAGCCGGGACGGTGGGTGAAGAGGTACTCGATGGCCACGGCCAGGAAGTGGTTGGGGTTCATCAGCCCGCCGTCGGGGGTGACGATGCCGTGGCGGTCGGAGTCGGCGTCGTTCCCGGTGGCGACGTCGTAGGGGGTCTTGCCCTCGGCGTCGGGCGTCATCGTCGAGCGCAGCGAGGCCATGGCGTTGGGGGAGGAGCAGTCCATGCGGATCTTGCCGTCCCAGTCCAGGGTCATGAAGTGCCAGGCCGGGTCCACCTCGGGGTTGACCACCGTGAGCTCCAGGCCGTAGCGCTCACCGATCGCGCCCCAGTAGTCCACCGAGGCGCCGCCCAGCGGGTCGGCCCCGATGCGCACGCCGGCCTTGCGGATCGCCTCGAGGTCGATGACGCTCTCCAGGTCGGTGACGTAGGTCTCCAGGTAGTCGTGCTTGATGATGTGGGGGCCGTCGAGGGCCTCAGCGACCGGGACCCGCGGGACGTCCTGCCACCCGGAGGCGAGCAGCTCGTTGGCGCGGTTGGCGATCCACGTCGTGGCCTCCGAGCCGGCCGGGCCGCCGGTGGGCGGGTTGTACTTGAAGCCGCCGTCGCGCGGCGGGTTGTGGGAGGGGGTCACCACGATGCCGTCGGCCAGGCCGGGGCCGCTCGTGCGCACCCCCGCCTCGGTTCCGGCGCCGTTGGCCAGGAGGATGGAGTGCGAGACCGCCGGGGTGGGCGTGTAGGCGCCTCGGGCGTCGACGGCGGTGGTCACCCCGGCCCCGGCGAGCACCTCGACGGCGGTGCGCCAGGCGGGCTCGGACAGGGCGTGCGTGTCGCGGCCCAGGTAGAGGGTGCCGTCGGTGCCCTGGGAGCGGCGGTACTCCACGATGGCGGCGGTCGTGGCCACGATGTGGGCCTCATTGAAGGCGGTGTCCAGAGAGGAGCCGCGGTGCCCGGAGGTACCGAAGACGACCTTCTGAGCCGGGACGGCGGGGTCGGGGACGAGGTCGTAGTAGGCGGAGACGACCTCGTCGACGTCGATGAGGTCTTCGGGCTGTGCTGGCTGTCCTGCGCGTGCGTGCATGGGCACAGTGTGTCACGTGCCACTGGCCGGATCAGCCCGTTTCGCTGTGCGAAACACTGGCCGTTCCGAGGCCCGGACGCGGTGATCGGCGGGGCTCCATGCCCGACGACGATGGCGTTGTGGGAGGGCTCGCCGCGAGGACCGTCGTGGAAGTGCCGTAGGTCCCGGGCGGTGGGGCGGGCGCGGCCAGTCAGGGATATGCCCGCTGCCCGTGCCGCCGGCCGGCGGGATGGAGGGCAGCTTCACGGCAGTCCTTTGATGGGAGCGAAGCGGGTGTGCCGACCCGGATGCGGTCGACCACCCCGAGTCTAGGAAGCGGGCGAAGCGAGGGGTATGGGTAGTCTGGCCCGGGCGTCGGCGCCACTGCGCTGCCACCCGGGCCGCCGCTCCGCCCACCGGGGACGCGGCCGAACCCCAGCGTCCAGCAGGAACGAGGAACCATGACCGTCAGCCGTATCGCCACGACCAACGCCCCCGCCGCCGTCGGCCCCTACTCCCAGGGCGTCTCCACCGGTCAGGAGGCCGGCTCGCTCGTCTTCGTCTCCGGGCAGGTGCCGCTCGACCCGGCCACCGGCGCGCTCGTCGAGGGCGACATCCAGGCCCAGGCCGAGCAGGTCCTCAAGAACGTGGGCGCCATCCTGGCCGAGGCCGGGCTCGGGTACGACGACGTCGTCAAGACCACGGTCCTGCTCGCCGACATCGCCGACTTCGCCGCCGTCAACGAGGTCTACGCCCGCTACTTCACCGGCGAGACCCTCCCGGCCCGGGCCGCCTTCGGGGTGGCCGCCCTGCCGCTGGGGGCCGGTGTCGAGATCGAGGCCATCGCCGCCCGGTCCTGAGTTGGCCCGGTCCTGAGCCGGCCCCGAGGCCACGCTGGCATGTGCCAAACCGGCGCTGGTCCTACAAGTGCGAACCGGGGCGGCTGCATCCGATGGGGCGCCGCCCCACCGGTACGGGGTGTCTGACCCTGCCGGAGGGGCGACCCGTTCACTAGGCTCTTTCCCGGTTCCACGTCCACGGGGTGTCCTCTCGTCGAGGGCGCCCCGTGTTGCTCTCCCCATGGCAGACGGCGTGACCGCGGATAAGGATGAGGCACGGCTGGTGACCGCAGAGCCACCAGCCGATCAGGACTCCGCGTCGAGGTTTCATGAGAGGAAGACGATGCCGCCCACGCGCCTTCCTCTCGCCGTCCGCCTCGGAGGAATCCGCTCGCTGCTGTCCTTCTGCGCCATCATGACTGCGGGCCTGGCGGCTGTGCTCTCACCGGTGGCCGTCGTGGTGTGGGCGCCCTCGGTCGCCGCCTTCACGCTCCTGCCGGCCCTGCTGGGTGCCGGCGGGGTCACCTACTACCTGTGGCGCGGTCTGTCCGCCCGGCGCATGTTCAAGCAGGCGCTGCGGCACTACGCGCAGGTCACCGATGGCTACGAGGCCACCGAGCTCCATGCCCGTCTCATCCCTGAAGGCGAGACCCGCGGCGCCCGCGTCATGGCCCACTACCACTGGTTCCGAGACGAGTACGAGAGCCTGACCCGCTCCTGGCAGGACCTCGGCAGCCCCCGGGGCGCCCAGTGGTTCGAACCGGGAGTGTTCCAGCGGGTCTGTGAGATCAAGCAGCGCTCGGCCGCACTGGACTCGACCGACGACATCATCGCCAGCAACGCCGCGTTCCTGAGCCTGTCCTCCAACTGGGAGAGGCTCTGGCGCGAGGAGCAGCAGCCGATTCTTCATGAGCTCGACCTGCTCCTGAGCCAGTGCCAGTGGATCGACTCCCGTGCGCTGACTCCCGGCGGCACGGTGGAGGTGCGCGAGCTGGTGCGGGCCCACCACCAGCGCCTCAGCGAGATGACCGCGGAACTGTCGGCCGGCTTGCTGCAGCCCTCGGCGGCGCTTGACGAGCTTGCCTGGATGGCGGCCGATGCTCGCCGGGCGGCGCGCAGCCTGTCGCTCAGGGCGGCCGGCGCGGAACCCTCCCTTGGTCTTCCTGGAGCCGAGGTGCAAGGCCGGCGAGGCGTCGATGGGTGGCCGGCTACTGTGGGAATCGCCGGCGGAGCCGGGGACGGGCAGTGGGCCGATGATGACGCTGTGAGTCATGTGAGCCAGGTGAGCCATGTGAGTCCCCGACGGCATCCGGTGACCCGAAGCTTCCTCGGGGATGGAAGTTTTCCGGGATACTGATACCCGGTACTCCAGCCCTTCCAGATCCCAGTCCCAAGAATCCCTGAAGCAAACACAAACACGAATACAGTAGAAGTGAATGAATAATTTAATAGTTGGAATGGGGGTGCGCGCCATTCTTTCGACGAAATGATGTCGATGTGTGTCACTGCCGTTGATGCGATTCGACGGGTGTTCCAAGGTGCGGGATCGCCTTGGCGTTATCGTCGTCTTGACAAGAGGTGATTGTGTTGAGGGTAGTTTTTCGGATTCTGAGGGCGACGTCCTCATACCTGAGTTTTATTGTCAGTGTGTCAGTGCTTACGGCGCTCATCCTGTCACTTCCCGTCATGTGGTTCTGGCCCTTCGGAAGAACGCATCACCCAACGGTGGAGATCGATGACAGGGCTAGTATTCTTTCAGACGAATCAGTGGCGGACAGTATAAGGGATGTGGGCTTTCGTCAAGATGTTCACGTCGTGGTCGTCTCGGTGCCCGGATATATGATTGACAACCTCAATGGTGAGGTGCTCAAGTATGCTCGCGCTCATCAGAATTCTCCAAGGCCGTGGATCTCCTCATCCAACTCCAACTACTGGAGTGATGGTGTTGTTATCCTTGCAGTCGCACCCGATTCCAGGAAGGTGGGGTGCTACTTCGGGAAGGATGTGCGCCTGCCTTTGAGCCAGCAAGCGTCGATCCAAAGTGCTGCGAAAAAGGCATTCAATGACCATAAGTGGGATGATGGAATTCTGGCAATGGCGAAGAAGACGGCTGACCTGTTAGGGCGCCCCGCTGAAGGGAGCTGGCTCACCACCTTCATCATCCCGGCTCCGGCAAGCGTGATCGGAATATGGGCGCTCCGGAAGTACCTGCGTCGTGGCCTGCGTGCAAGAGCCGTTGGGAAGGAATTGACGGAGAGCTACTCTCGAGTCTCCCTCGGCGACGAGGATGTCGAGCTGAATATGCGCACCATCCCTGAGAATGAACCGTATGGGGCGCGAGTGAGGATGTGGTACCGATGGTACCGCCAGGAGTATGCGAGCATCACCAGAGACCTGCAAGCACTCGGGTGTCCTCGCGGTCCACAGTGGTTCGCCTGGAGAATGCTGAAGCGTGTGTCCAAAATGAAGAAGCGCGCTGTCATGTTGGAGTCGCTTGGGGCGACGATCTCAAACACAGCATCCATCCTCAACATGTCATCGACCTGGGAGAAGGCATGGGAGAACGAGCAAGGGCAGGTGCAGGAGGACCTGCAGGCGTTGAGATCGCTCTGCGATACGATCTCCGCATCTCGGGACGTGCCTCTAGGTGTGAAGAAGGAGCGGAAGTGGATCAAGGAGCAGCGCTCGCGCCTCGGCGATATAGAAATAGCGTTGGCGAGCGGCAGGACACGTCCTTCCGATGCTCTTGACGAGCTGGAGAGGGTGGCGCAATCAGTTCGGGAGAAGGCCTTGGATCTCATGCGTCGCGCAGTGAACGCCGATACGTCCAAGTACGCCGAAGAACGTCGCCGTCGTTACTTCGCGTCACTAGATTCAGAACATGATGTTATGCGCGCGGGGCAATGGTTATTCTCCAGCGACGACGGTGGGAGTAACCACAGCTCGAATACCTACCAGTTCTCCGGCTCGCCGCTCGGTGGCGATACTTCCTCGTCGGGCTGGGAAGGGGCGGGATGGCTCGGCTCCTTCACCTCGGTATCCGATCTGGTGGTGGGGTACGAATCCGCCGCATCCTATGCGCCGACGACCTCGGGGTCGTCCTCCTATTCGGGTGGAGATGGATCGTCGGGGTACTCGGGAAGCAGCTCCTCCGCAGACTACGGCGGGGGTGACTTCTCAGGATCCGGTTCATCATCCAGCTTCTGAGTCATGTTAAAAGTTTCCATTCTCAGTGAGAGGACATGATGACATTGCAATCATCGATACTGATCCGTGCTGGAGGGCTGAGGGCAGTGACTGCATTCGTGTCCAATATTATGTTGTGTCTGGTACTGATCTCGTCGCTTCCGGTCATGTGGCTCTGGCCGTTCGGGGGAGAATATCATCCAACAGTAGAGGTTCGCGACGATGCTCATCTCTTTCAGCCGGCTCCATTGATCGCGGAAATTAAGGGTATGGAGTTCCGGCGAGAAGTGCATGTTGTTGTGCTCACTGTTCCTAAAGTGAATGAGGCGTCCCTCAATGAGGAGGTTCTGGCATATGTCCGTCATCACGGTGATGGTGCATCGAAATGGATATCCCAATCAAACCCTAACCACTGGGCGGATGGAATTCTGATCCTGGCGGTGGCTCCTGACTCTAGAAAAGTGGGATGCTACTTCGGAGACGACATTAAAGTGTCACTGGCGCAGCAGGACATGATCAACGCTGCTGGTGGAGATAGGTTTTCCGAAGCCGACTGGTACGGAGGGATGATCGCCATGGCGAAGACGTCCTCCGACCAGATTGGGAGGCCCCCTGGCGGCTTGCTGACGAAGATCGTCATTCCAGGTGCGCTGTCAGTATGTGGAGCGGTGTGGTTATTCTACTATATACGACGTGGTCTCACGGCTCGCCGCTTTGGGAAGGAGGCGTTACGTAGCTATTCGAATGCTACCCACGACTACGATGCGACGGAGCTGCGTGCGTCAACGATTCCTGATGACGAGGAACATGGCGCTCAGATTCTGACCAGATATCGCTGGTTCTGTGATGAGTACGAAGATGTCACTCGTGCTTGGAACGACTTCGGCTCTCCTGCGGGAGCGCAGTGGTTCCAGGCGGGTATGGCCAAGCAGACGCTTTCCTTGAGGACTCGGTCCCGCGATCTCGAATCCCTCGAGAAAGCGGTTTCCAACGGATCATGTTTCTTGACGATGTCGCCGGGATGGGAGGATGTCTGGGATAACGAGATCGGGCCGCTGATGGAAGACCTGCAGTCGCTTGAGCGGATGTGCGCAAAAATAGACTCCTCTCGTCGCATGACGGTGGATACGTCTCAGACTCGCGACTGGATCCGCTGGTGGCGCCTACGTGTCAACCAGGTAACGTCTGAAATGGAAAGCGGTACATGCTCCCCGTCGGCTGCGCTTGATGAGCTGACGATTATGTCCAACGCCTGCAAGGCGGAGGCTCGTAGCCTGGCCAGGGATGCTCTGAAGGCAAAGACGGCTCGACGGGCTGCGTCTCGACTCCGGTACTTCAATGACCGTCAACGTTCGAGGTCAGGAAAAGCCTACGGTGGCTTGTGGGCTCTCGACAATACTTCTCGGTACTACGATGCCACCTCCACGATCTGTGTGAATGCAGACTCTCCGGGAGCGAGCGTTATTGGATCAGATGACGAAACTCCGTTTGACGCCATGAGATCTGTGGCGCATCTGTTGTCGGACTACGTCTCGTCGTCCAGGTACGTTGAGAGTCTGAATAGTAGTGCAGGAGGGGAAAGCATCTTCTCCAGTGGAAGTGGTTCGAGCGTTACCGGTTACGGTTCTGGTAGCGGCTTTTCCGGAGCAGGTTCTTCGTCGAGTTTCTGAGTGAAGGGGAGCCGGTTATTCATCTATTTTCACTTGATAGTGACGGTCTTCGTTGTGCTGTCCGTCGATAGTGCGACTTGACGAAAGTAGGATAGCGATGCGGAATGCGGCGGGAGTTGGTCTCGGTGGATTTCGGGCAGTTCTGTCATTTTTTATTCACGTCGGTGTGGCGTCGATTCTCGTGGCCTCTCCGTTCGTTGTGGACAACTGGTACTTTCAAAAACATGCGCCACGTTACGAGCCAGTTGTTGAGATTCATGATGAAGCGAATGCTCTTGACGTTGATGATCTTGAGGCGGATCTGAAGGAAGTACGCTTCAGAAAGAAGACCTATCTTGCCGTTCTCACAGTTCCTGGACAGAATGTGGTGAACCTTAATGCGGAGGTCCTCAAGTACGCGGAGACTCAGATGGCTGGCAGTCCGTGGATATCTAAGGACAATCCGAACTACTGGCGCGACGGTTTGCTGATCCTTGCTGTTGCTCCGGATGGCCGCAAAGTGGGGTGCTATGTTGGTGAGGATCTCAAAATTTCGCAAGAGTCGCAGGCCGATATTCAGGATTCAGCAAAAGATCACTTCCGTGCCAAGGATTGGAATGGCGGTGTCAAGTCGATGGCGGAGCGAAGTGCTGATCTTATTGCGAACGGCAACACCTCGCAAAGGACTGTCTTCTTGCTGACGTTGCTTGGTGTCGGAGGCGTTGCGACTGTTTGGCTCATTTGGTATGTGTGGAGCGGGCCTAATACCAGTAAGAAGTATATGATTGCCCGTAGGACCTTCTCCCGGGTGGTGTATGGTTACGAAGAAACGATCTCACGCGCTGCACTCGTTCCCGATGATAATACTCATGGCGCTCTGATTCTGTCTCGGTGTCGATGGTTCGACAGTGAGTACACAGAGGTCAGCCGGATGTGGAATGAGCTGCCCGAACCTTATGGTTTCCAGTGGTACGTCGGAGCGACTCGACGCAGTGTCAATGACCTGAAGGAACGGTCGGATGCTTTGCAGTTGTTTGAGACCATCGTCTCACACGCCGCGATCTTGTTCTCAAGGGCATCGGACTGGCCTGCTGTGTGGGATAACGAGTGCGGTCCGGTCATGGAGGACATTCAGGCCCTCGTGCATCTGTGCCGGGAGGTTCAGAGGTCGAAGGTGGCTGTGGACGGAGATGAGGAGCGAGAGTGGGCGGTTCTCTGCCTGCAGCATTTGAGAAGACTACCTGCGTGTCTCAGAGAGGGGAGCGTTACTCCGTCGCAGGCGCTCAGCGAGTTAGACAAAATTTCTGATGGTGTGCGCGTCCGAGTGGACAGCTTGATGGCCAGGATAGTTGAGAGTGATGGGTCTAGGGGTTCTTCAAGGCGCCGGCGTCGATACGAGAAGATGAAGTCAGAGCCGGCAGCAAATACTATGTCTCGTTATGAAGGTAAGTGGGAGATCGCTGGTAGCAAGGGAGAGTATGATCCCAGGACAACGATTCGCGTTAATCCCGGAACTCCTGACGTGGCCGTATTAATGGGAGTTGATGGCGGTGCTGGTGATGTGACCGACGGTGTCGTACGGCATCAGTTCTCGAGCTCAGGAGGACCTATATGTCATACGCCGGTATCCAGTCTCATCGTCGGTTACTCGGCCGCAATTCCTTCGGATATCAGTGCCGGCTCCGGATCAAGTGGTTCGTCCAGCAGCGGTGGCTATGACGGAGGCGGCTTCTCCGGGACTGGATCGTCGTCCAGCTTCTGAATCGGCTCGATAGGATCAGTCTTCTACCTCGGTGGCCCGCCAGGATATCGAGGCCTTCAACACCCTACTTCCGCAGAAAGAAAGGAAAGTGTGGATGAATCACATGAAACAGTCTTGTAGAGGCGGTTTAGGCGGAGTCCGGTCAGTGACGGCCTTCATCGCCAATATCGCGGTGAGCCTTGCCCTCATCGCCGTACTGCCGATCATGGTGATCTGGCCCTTCGGCGGGAGCCATCGCCCCACCGTGGAGGTCCACGACGAGGCCGGAATACTCCGGACCGAGCCGCTGGCCAAGGAGATCCAGGAGATGCGATTCCGTCAGGACCTCCACGTCGCCGTGCTCACGGTTCCGGGCTGGGACGTTACCAACCTCAATGACTCGGTGCTGGAGTACGCCCGTTCGCACGCGAGCGACACTGACGTCCCGTGGATCTCGGCGTCGAACCCCAACTACTGGAGCGACGGCCTGGTGATCCTGGCGGTCGCCCCCGACTCACGCAAGGTGGGCTGCTACTTCGGTGAGGATGTCGCGGTCACCCTGGATCAGCAGGCAGCCATCCAGGACGCCGCCAAGGACCAGTACCGCCGGGCCGACTGGTACGGGGGCACCGTCTCCATGGCGGCCAAGACCGCGGACGTCGTCGGCCGGGTCGGTGGCGGTGGCATCGTCATGACCTACATCCTGCCCGGAATCTCAGCGCTTGCAGGCGTCACCTGGCTCGTGTACTGCCTGTGGCGTGGCGTCACGGCGCGACGTCGGGCGCGTGAGGCGCTGCGCCACTACTCGCAGGTCGCCCACGACTACGAGACCACCGAGCTCATGGCCGGCACGATCCCTGAGGATGAGCCGCACGGCGCCCAGGTCATGGCCCGATACCGGTGGTTCCTCGATGAGTATGAGAAGGTCACCCGCTCCTGGGCGGAGTTCGGCAACCCCCATGGCACCCAGTGGTTCGGCACGTCGTCGTTCAAACGGGCCACCGAGCTGGAGAAGCGCTCCGAGGGTCTGGACTCCCTCGACGACGTCATCGCCAACACCGCGACCTTCCTGAGCCTGTCGCGCGGCTGGGACCGCGTCTGGAGCAACGAGCGGGGGCCGGTCCTGGAGGACCTGCAGTCGCTGCGGCGGCTGTGCCACGAGATCGACAGCTCCGACGTCGCCGAGAACGGTTCGATCGCCGAGCGCACCAAGGAGGAGCGGGAGTGGGTCCGCTCCCGCAAGCAGCGCCTGGACGACATGACCTCCGAGCTGGAGGACGGATCGCTCCGGCCCTCGGCCGCGCTCGATGAGCTCGATGAGCTCGCCAGTCAGACGAGGACGAAGGCCAACCGACTCGCGCGTGAGGCCATTGACGCGGACACCTCCAGGTACGCCACCGAGCGCCGTCGGCGTTACGACGACTCGGACTCGACCAAGGAAGCCGCTTACGCCGGCTACTGGTACCTGGGCGGGGGACACGGCAGCTATAACCCGCACTCGACGATTCGCCTCAACCCCTCCTCCCCGGCGATCTCCGCCATCGACTCGTCCGGCTCGGGCTCCGGGGCCGGTGGGTCCTTCAACTCCTTCACCCCGGTCTCCGACCTGGTGGTGGGATACAGCTCGGCCTCCTCCTACACGCCGTCGAGCAGCTCCGGCTCCGGGTCCAGCTTCTCGGGAAGCAGCTTCTCCGGCGGCTACAGCGGTGGTGGCGGCTTCTCCGGGTCCGGTTCCTCCTCAAGCTTCTGAGCCGGTGCGGGGCGGGTCCTGTCAGTGCTGTCTCTGCCCGCCTCCGGGGCCGCCCGGCCCCCGCTAGGATCGGCACTGAAAACGTCCAGTCAGTAGGGAAGTGGGGTTCGGATGGAGCAGCTGGGGCACAACCCCGCCACACGCTCGGGCGGAACCCGTTCAGTAGTGGCCTTCACCGCCATCATGGTCCTGGGCCTGACCCTGGTCCTCTCGCCGCTGATCGTATGGCTCTGGCCATCGAAGAAGGAGGTGGTGGCCACCTACCGGCCCACGGTCGAGGTCCAGGACGAGGCCGGCGTGCTTGACAGCACAGCGCTGAGCGACAAGCTCAAGAATCTGGAGTTCCGCAAGCAGGTTCACCTGGCCGTCCTGACGGTGCCGGGTGAGGACGTCTCCAACCTCGACGACGCTGTGCTGGAGTATGCCCGTTCGCATGCGAGCGACACTGATGTTCCGTGGGTCTCGACGTCGAACCCCAAGTACTGGAGTGACGGCCTGGTGATCCTGGCGGTCGCCCCCGACTCGCGCAAGGTGGGCTGCTACTTCGGTGAGGACGTCAAGGTGATGAGCAGCCAGGAGGACGACATCCAGGAAGCCGCTAAGTCCCAGTTCCGGGAGAAGGACTGGGACGGGGGTCTGGTCTCCATGGGGAAGAAGTCCACGAAGTACGTCGGTAAGCCTCGCAGCGACCTGAGAGCCTTCCTCCTGCAGGTGTCCTTCCCGGTCGCCGGGATCGGTGCCGCCGGTATCGGTGTCTACCTGTGGCGAGGACTCATGGCCCGCCGTCGGGCCGGTGAGGCGCTGCGCCACTACACGCAGGTCGCCCATGACTACCGAGCCACTGAACGGCACGCCCAGCGAATTCCCACTGAGGAGCCCCACGGGGCGCAGGTCATGGCCCGCTACCGCTGGTTCCGCGACGAGTACGAGAACCTGACCCGGTCATGGCAGGACTTCGGCAGCCCCCGAGGCACCCAGTGGTTCGATCTCTCCATGCTCCGCAGGGCGACCGACTTGCGAAGACGATCGGCCGCGCTGGACACGCTCGACGACGTCGTCGCCAACACCGCAACCTTCCTCAACCAGGACCGTGGCTGGGAGCAGGCCTGGTACAACGAGCAGGGGCCGGCCCTGGAGGACCTCCAGGCGCTCCTCACCCTGTGCCACAAGATCGACTCCTCCGGCAGACTGCCGGTCAACACGATGGGTACGCGGGAGAAGGTTCGCTGGTTTCATGAGCGCCTCTACCACATGACCATGGACCTCTCGGCGGGCAGGCTCCAGCCGTCTCAGGCCCTCGACGAGCTCGACCGGATCGCCGACGCCACCCATGGGGAGGCCGACGGCCTGGCCCGCTACGCCATCGACGTCGATACCTCGCGGTACGCCGATGAGCGCCGTCGCCGTTTCAACAGCTACCGCGGCTCCGGTCGGTACGCCGCCTACAGCGGCGCCTGGTCCCTGGGCGGCGGCTACGGCAGGTACGACCCCCATGCCACGATCCGCGTCAACTCGGCGTCGCCGGCGATCGCCGGCCTCACTGGCTTCGACAACGCGGCCTTCCGTTCCTTCGTCCCGGTCTCGTCCCTGGTGATGGGCTACAGCGCGGCGTCAACCTTCACCCCGGGCGGCGGATCCTCGGGAGGGGGTGGCTTCTCCGGGGGTGGCGGAGGATTCTCCGGGGCGGGCTCCTCCTCGAGTTTCTGAGCCGGGGGTCGCGCCGGTCCGCTAGTCCGCAACGACGAACAGAATATATTTGGTCTAGAGCGGACAATTGATGCTGCTAACCTCAACATGCCGAGAGCGGAGGTGGTACGTCGTTCGAGGTTGGCTCAGTTATTAACAAGGAATGTCACATGAAGCAATCTGCGATCATCCGCCTTGGAGGTCTTCGAGCGGTCGCAATGTTCGTGATGAATATTGCCGGGGCATTGATCGCGATCCTGCTTCTGCCGGCGGTGCTCCTCCACCCCTCCGCATCTGGGCATCGTCCCGATGTGGTCGTCCGCGATGAGGCCGGTATCTATCACGAGCAGACTCTTCGCCGCGGCCTGGAGGAGCAGCACTACGATCGTGAGGTTCGTATCGTCGTGCTCTCGGTCCCCGGAGCCGGTATCGGCAACATTGACGACGAGACCGTCAAGTACGCAGCCTCCGGGGCACAAGGTTCGTCGTGGTTCCAGGGCTCCGACGTCGGTAGTCCGGTGAATGGAACGATTCTCTTCGTCGTGGCGCCCGAGTCTCATTGGGTGCGTTGCTACGCGGCGAAGGACTTGCAGCTGTCTGCCGACAAGCGGGAGGCGATCGAGAACGCGGCGGGAAGCCACTACGCCCAGGACGATTGGGACGGCGGAGCCGTGGCGATGGGGCAGCAGCTGGCCACATACATCGGATCAGGCGATGGAAGCAGCACGATGATGCGGGTCGCCGGTGCAGTCCTCGCCTTCATGGTGGGAAGCGGATGGCTTGCCTTCTACATGTGGCGGGGCGTCACCGGCCGACGCCTTGGCAGGGCTGCCCACAAGAAAATGATGCAGGTCGTCTACGACTATGATCTCACCGAGCTCAAGGCGGAAACTCTTCCGGCGCAGTCCTCTCAGAGTCGTGACATCGGTTCGGACTACAGGAGATTCCTAGCGGAGTACGACGTCGTCAGTAGGGCGTGGAAGGACTTCGGGGAGCCGCGCGGTGCTCAATGGTTCGGTCGCGGTGTTCGTGCTCAGGCCGCTCGTCTCGCCGAGAGGACAGCCAGTTTGGTCGAGCTCGACGCCGCTGTGAACGCCGGCGCCGCGACTCGGGCGGACACGATCCAGAATCCTGGGGGTACTGCTCTGTG
>ERZ772942.554-NODE-554-length-16122-cov-2.961723_pt1 | contig 16122 bp, 10 predicted proteins | sample MGYA00511135_ERZ772942 | MGnify/ENA primary metagenome ERZ772942 (study PRJEB29015, sample SAMEA2738099) | human oral metagenome | biome: human oral; feature: human-associated habitat; material: saliva | place: China | collected 2265 ... | reverse complement strand
AGCTATGAATGGCATCGTTAAATATGATGCAGCCCATATGGATGCAAAAGCTCAACTTAAAGCTATCGATGAATCTGTACAGCGTTTAGTTTCGTTACAGTATACCTATTTACATCGTGTTTTAGCAGATTTAAAGGAAAAAGGGTTTAGTTTTTTTCATCCTGAAGAGTTAGATGTAAAGACAAAGGCCTGGTTACGTCATTATTTTGAGGAACAAATCTATCCTGTGGTCACTCCATTGGCCGTTGACTCAGGACATCCATTTCCTTTTTTAGCTAATAATACGATTAATGCTATTGTTCGCATCTTTCAAGTCCAACCTGATGGTACAAAGGATTATAAAATTGCAATTTTGCCAATACCATCAGTATTAGATCGAATTATAGAAGTACCATCTTCATCGAACAAGGAACATAGATTTGTCTATTTAGAGGATGTAATTAGTTATTATGCAATCCAGTTCTTCCAAGGTTATGGCATAGAAGAGGCCATGATTTTCCGCTTGACTCGTGATGCGGACTTAGAAATCGATGAAGAAGACGCAAAGGACTTATTGACCGAAGTAGAGGCCTCTTTACGACGCAGACGCCGTGGTGATGCGGTTCGATTAGAGGTTGTTGGAGGTGGTTCTCCTGAATTGTTGCGTACCGTATTGGCAAGTGTAGAACTTGAAGAAAAAGATGTATACCATATAGATGGTCATTTAGATTGTCGTATGTATTTCGATTTTTCAAATTACCCTGGGTATGATAATTTGCGCTATAAACCATTTGAGCCTAAAATACCAAGCGATTTAATTGGCTTCGAAGGAGAAAATTTACTCGATGTGATTCGTAATAGAGATATATTCGTACATCATCCTTTTGAATCCTTTAGTGTGGTTGAACAATTTGTAGCACAAGCTGCGGTAGATCCAAATGTATTGGCTATAAAACAAACCTTGTATCGCGTTAGTGGAGAATCACCCATTATTGCGTCTCTTATAAAAGCAGCGGATAATGGTAAGCAAGTTACTGTTTTGATGGAAGTAAAGGCCCGTTTTGATGAAGAGCATAATATTACTATGGCTCGTAGATTAGAAAAGGCGGGTTGTCATGTTATTTATGGGTTAAAGGGGTTAAAAACCCATTCTAAGATTACAATGGTAGTTCGCCGTGAAGAAGATGGTATACGCCGTTATGTGCATTTAGCAACGGGTAATTATAATGGTAAAACAGCCCGCATATATACGGATTGTGGTATTTTTACATGCAATGATGAATATGGTGATGATGCATCTCGCTTCTTTAATTTGATTTCAGGTTATTCGGATCCACCGATTTGGAATAAGTTTATTGTAGCACCATTAAATTTGAGAGAGCGAATTATGGATCTTATAGACGAAGAGATTCAATGTGCTAAACGTGGTGAAGATGCATATATTATTGCAAAGATGAATTCCTTACTGGATAAAAAAGTCATTGCCAAATTATACGAGGCCTCTGCTAATGGGGTGCGTATTGATTTGATTGTACGAGGAATTTGTACGCTCAGACCGGGCATTGCAGGTGTTAGTGATAATATTACGGTACGTTCCATAGTTGGACGTTTCTTGGAACATCATAGATTGTTCTATTTCCGAAGTGGGGGGAATGAAAAAATCTTTCTTTCTAGTGCGGACTGGATGCCTCGTAATTTAAATGAACGGGTTGAATTGATGATTCCTATTGAGGATAAGCGTCATAAAGCAAGAATTAAAGGTATTCTAGATTTATATTTAGTAGATACATTAAAAGCACATCTTATGAGAGCCGACGGTTCTTATTATAAAGTATCTAATATAGAGGGACCGTTATCTGCACAAGAAGAATTAATGGAGGCAGCCAATACGCAAGAAAGTAAAGAAAAAATGACTGTTATAGAACGATTTAAGCCTATGTTTAAGATGAAAGAATAATGAAATTTCAAAACGCTGTTATATAGATGTATAAATATAGGTTATAAATACCCAATTTACGTATGTTTTAGTCGTTTTATTTATTGTAATATGAAATGTAAATGAAAATTTAGAACTTTAATATATTTTGTGGTAACAATAGAAAAACTCATAAATATTCACACAGAGAATAATATATACATCGTATACTATATATTGTAGTGGTATCTGATATACCTCTACAATTTTGCTTATTTGGTATGTTATCGAAAAATATAGATATGTTTGCATACAGTGGACAAAATGTAAAAAAAACAAAAAAATAAAATAATAAAAACCATATATTACGAGGGTTTATTGGCGATTGTTAACCTTGCGCGTTTGACAGGTTATATCTAACTGTAGTAGAATATGATTGTTACAGGAGGTATTTCGTAATGAGAATTCAAAAGACGCACAAGCGATATATATCGTCTGTGGTTGCTGGATTGATGGTAACTGCAATAACCTTGACTGGTTTTTCTTACAACGATAAAACTGTTACAGTCATGGCTGATGGTGCAGCTCATACTGTTAAAACACATTTAAATTCGAATGAAGGTATCGTGCGTAACGCAGGTATTAAATTAAATCCGAAAGATAAAGTAATTAGCGATTCTAATTCTGTACAAGAAGGGACAACACTTACAGTAGTAAGAGCATTCCCAGTATCTGTTACAGTAAATGGAAAAACTAGAACTGTTTATACTACACAAACTACAGCAGAGGACTTAGCTGAGGAATTAGGCTTTAAGGCTCCTAATTACACCACCGCAGCTACTGGAGCTATTCAAGCTGGCAGTACTGTGAATATTGTACGCGTTACAAGCCGTGCAGTGAATACTGTGGATCAAGAAATCCCAGTTCAAGTTATTCGTCAAAAAGATGACACAATGGCTCAAGGTGAAGAAGAAGTTGTTCAAGTTGGTCAACCGGGCACTGAACGCGTTCAGGTTGAGACATTATATAATAATGGCACCGCTATTAGAACGAATGAATTGTCTAAGTCTGTAATGACAAATATGGTACCTACAATTATTAAAGAAGGTACTCGTGAAGTAACGACATCCCGTAATGTATCTGGCCGTGCATCTCGTTCCATCGTTATGGAAGCATCTGCTTATTTAGCAGGTGATGGCGACGGTGCTGGTATTACTGCTACAGGTATTCCTGCAGTACGCGGTGTAGTTGCTGTTGACCCTGATGTGATTCCATTAGGTACGCGCTTATTTATTCCAGGCTATGGTGAGGCCGTAGCAGCTGATACAGGCGGTGCTATCGTAGGGAATCGTATTGACCTTGTTATGGACTCCTATGGTGAAGCCATGGACTTTGGTCGACGTGATGTAACAGTTTACGTACTCGATTAATTCATATTAATAATAAAAGGAGATATCCAAGTGATATCTCCTTTTTGTATAATTAACCTAATGAGAAAAGGACGATAGTTTCCAACGAGGAAATATATCGTCCTTTTATTGTATAGATATTAGTCAATATAAGGAATTAGGTATTCATACTTTGTTCCTAATAATTCATTTTTAGGTATAAATTTGAGCGCAGATCCATTGATACAATACCGTAATGATCCATTAGGGCCATCTTCAAAGACATGACCTAGGTGGGCATTACCGATTCGACTACGCACTTCAATACGCTGCATACCGTGTGAGTTATCTTTGTAATATCGAATAACATCCTTTGCTATGGGTTTTGTAAAACTTGGCCAACCACAATGTGATTCGAATTTACGCGATGATCCGAATAGTGGTTCGCCCGTTGTAATATCTACATAGAGTCCGGATTTAAACTCATCAGTCAATTCATGACTAAATGGTGCATCTGTAGCAGCATTTTGAGTCACTTCAAACTCTTGCGGTGATAAAGTTTGCAAGTCTTTTTCGGTCGGTTTGTTATAGGCACTATCGTCTATAAGCGGCTCTTGGGATAGGCCGAGAGGAATGTGACAATAACCATTAGGGTTTTTGTCTAAATAATCTTGATGATATTCCTCTGCAGAGTAATAGTTATCAAGTGGTAATACTTCGATGGCGAAGGGCTTGCTTTCAAAGGATTGAGCACGAGCTAATGTAGTATCGATAATTGCTTTATCAGCACTATCTGTATAGTATATACCTGTCCGATACTGAATTCCTTCATCCCCGCCTTGTTTATTGATACTAAATGGATCGATAGCACGCAAGAAATACTGAATTAAATGATCTAATGATAATATATCGGTATCATAGATTACTTTTAGTGCTTCTACATGGCCACTATCATGACATACATCTTCATAACTTGGGTTGGTAGTAGGGCCGTTGGCATAGCCCACCTCAGTCGATACTATACCAGGAATTTGGCGAATATAACCTTGTAATCCCCAGAAACAACCACCACCTAAGTATATTGTGCGTTCTTTCATCTAATCACCCCATACTTCGTGTGCTATTTCTTTAACTAATGCTAATTTGGCCCATTGCTCTTCTTCGGTTAATTGATTGCCGATTTCGCAGGATGCAAATCCGCATTGAGGGGATAGGCAAAGTCTTTCGAGAGGAATGTATTTCGTAGCTTCCTTAATGCGAGCCTTAATCACTTCTTTATCTTCTAGTTGTGGACGTTTTGTTGTAATGAGGCCTAATACAACCTTTTTATTAGGAGATACTTCGCGCAATGGCTCAAAGCCACCGGAGCGGTCATCGTCGAATTCTAAGTAGTACGCATCTACATTTTCTTTAGCAAATAAGATTGGTGCAACTGGTTCATAACCGCCACTAGCAGCCCAAGTAGAGTTGTAATTACCGCGACATACATGTGTTGTAAAAGCTAGATCCTGAGGACGACCTTCAAGAGCCAAGTTATTTACGCGTAAGTATTTTGCTGTTTCTCCTTCGATGGTTACACTTTTATCTTTTTGACGGCCAGTCCAATAGCCATGGTCGCAGCACATACCCCATGTACAATCATCAAATTGAATGTTGCGACAACCTGCATCATATAAATCTTTTATAACTTGACGATAGGCTGCTGCAATATCTTGGATTAACTCCTCTAAATCTGGGTAGAAGGAACGTGTTACAGTACCATTATCTTCTCGGAATAATTCTGCTAAGAATTGAGATGGGGCAGGGATGGTTTGACGAGCTGTTGTATGTTCATCTTCGAATTGTTTTACGAATTTAAAATGTTCTACGAATGGGTGATTAGTACCTGTAATTTTACCTGTAAGTGCAAGAGAACCTGGTGCTGTTTCTTGGCCGTGGAATTTGTAGCCATGTTCAAGTTCAATTTCTTTTACACCATTGAATCCCCACATGAAATCCAAATGCCAATATGCGCGGCGGAACTCGCCATCTGTAATCACAGGTAGGCCCGCTGCTTTTTGTTTTTTGATAAGGTCTGTAATAAGGCGATCTTCGACTGCTGTTAAATCTTTGCGACTGATTTTGCCGTCTGTGAAAGCTTGACGTGCTTCTTTTAATTCTGCTGGGCGTAGGAATGAACCTACAATATCAAAATGAAATGGTGCTAAATGGTTAGACATAATAAAACCTCCTATAATAAACGGTATAACCGATAATTTCGATAGGTTTATTATAGCTAAGTCTAACTATATTTAAAAATATCTATATGTTAATGTTTGATATAGATTAGAGTTATGGAGACGTTCATATAATAGGGTGTTAGTTATAAAGAAAAAGTACACCCTGTGTGGAGGGTGTACTAATATAGTTTGTTAGTCTTATTTTCGTAGAACAAAATATTTATTTTTCGGTGGGCAATTGAATATGTTTGCCATAATTGTTTACATATTGCTCTAAGGCATTAATATATCCTTGTCCTAAACGACTGCGCTGCATTTTATTGTTAGTAATGTAGCCGATATGCATGATGCCTTCTTCTGCTAGGGGTACGGAAATGATACTTTCACCATTGAACTCCTTATCGATAACGCCGCTTGATACGGTGTATCCATTGAGGCCGATTAATAGACTAAAGAGGGAGGCCCTATCGCGAACGCGTATATGTTTTGGACGCACAACAGTACTAAAAATTTCTTCGGAAAAATAGAACGAATTATGGTCGCCTTGTTCAAATGATACATAAGGATATGGTTCCAATTCATTCATGGAGACCATTTTTTTAGTAGCTAATGGATGTTGTTTGCCGATAAAAATATGAGGGCTAGCCGTGAATAGCTCTGTAAAGGTTAATTCATTGGTATGAATCAATTTTTCTAGAACAGGTCGATTAAAATCATTGTAATATAAAAGACCGATTTCGCTTTTCATATGCGCTACGTCATCAATGATTTCGTAGGTTTGTGTTTCCCGTAACGAGAAATCATAAGAGTCTACATCGCTTTGATTGATAAGATCGATGAAAGCATTTACAGCAAAGGAGTAATGTTGAGTAGATACGGAAAATTGTTTTTTTCCGCCTTTATTACTCTTATATTGTTCTTCTAACAGCGTAGCTTGTTCCAATACTTGGCGTGCATATCCTAAAAAACGCTCGCCCTCTTTAGATACAGTAATGCCCTTATTGGTGCGATCGAAGATGGTAATGCCCATCTCCTTTTCTAATTCTTTTATGGCTTTCGTCAAGCTTGGCTGAGATACGAATAAACGTTTTGCAGCCTCGCTAATACTGCCAATATTGGCAATTGTCGTTACATATCGCAATTGTTGTAATGTCACAATTATCTCCTTATTTTTATAGTTTTATATAATATTATACTAAACTATTACACCTATTTAAGCAATGCTATATATGTTACAATAATATAATAGATATAAGGAGGTCCTATGTTAAAAGAGGTTATTGTAGTAGAAGGAAAATCGGATATACAACGTATACATCAAGCTATTGACGCTGATTGTATTGCTACGGAAGGATTTACCTTGCGCAAGGGCGTTATTGAACAGATTCGGGTAGCCTATGAGAAGCGGGGCATTATTATTCTTACCGATCCAGATACGGCTGGCGAACGTATACGTCGCGTATTAACAAAGAAATTTCCTAATGCACAACATGCCTTTGTTCCTCGCGATGAGGCCTATGCAAATGATGATATTGGTATCGAACAAGCTTCGCCAGAATCTATTATAAAGGCTTTATCTGTACTCCATACAGAATCGTTGGTATCCAGCGAGGAGTTTACGATGGGGGATCTTGTACAACATGGCCTTTCAGGATTTCCGAATAGTGCTGATAAACGAGCCGCCGTTGGGGCTGCATTGGGTATAGGCTATGGAAATGGCAAACAATTTTTATATCGACTCAATCATTATGGCATCAGTCGTGATGAATATGAACAAGCCGTTTCAAGATGTTAATATACTTTCAACAAACATAGTATTAAATTCGTAACAAAATTTAGAATAGGAGTATTCATGATTGAATCTATCATTGCGAGCCCAGAAGTAGTTCATTATATATGTAAACGTTTTGATATTAAAATGAGCAAAAAGTTGGGCCAGAATTTTCTGATTAAGCGTGGCATTGTTGATGAAATTGTAAAAGCTGCGGATTTACAAGAAGGAGAGCCTGTTTTAGAAATTGGTCCTGGTATTGGCACGCTTACACAAGGCTTAGCACAAAGTGGTGCTAATGTAACGGCTATTGAGCTCGATACGCGTTTATTAGAGGTTTTAGATACGACACTAGCTCAATATAGTAACGTGACTATTGTTCATGGGGATGTGTTGAAATTGGATGTACCGTCCATTATGCATCATGAACCGTTCAAGGTTGTTGCTAATTTGCCATATTACATTACAACGCCTATTATTATGTCTCTTTTGGAAAGTAGATTGCCTATAGAGCGCCTCGTTGTGATGGTACAAAAGGAAGTAGCTTTACGGATGGTTGCAAAACCAGGTGCAAAGGACTATGGTGCTCTATCGGTAGCTGTTCAGTATTATACTAAGCCTGATATCGTGCTAGATGTTCCGCCAAAATCTTTCTTGCCAGCACCGGCCGTAACGAGTTCTGTCATTCGCTGTGTATTGCGTGATAAACCTCCTGTGGATGTGGTTGATGAGAAACTATTCTTCCGCGTTGTGAAAGCCGGTTTTGCGCAACGACGCAAAACCTTTGCTAATACGATGAAGACCACAGGTCTATCCAAGGATAGAATCGAAGAACTATTAGTAAAAGCTAATATAGATGGTCAACGAAGAGGGGAGACATTTACCCTACAAGAATTTGCCGATGTAGCCAATGCGTGGGCGGCCTTAATTAAATAGTATAATTAAAAGGTCCTAAGGATTCTCCTTAGGACCTTTTGGATATAAAAAAGGACCCGAATGGGTCCTTTAGTATTAGTATAGAATGCCAGCCATTGTTGTAATAATAAAGGCATTAGCAAAGTCGATTAAGAATGCACCTACCAAGGATACAACGAGCCATGCACGAGGGGATGGGCCGTGTTTACTTGCTAAGGATAACATATTAACCAATGCGTTTGGCGTAGCACCTAAGCCGAAACCGATAGCACCTGCACCGAGCATAACGGAATCGTAGTTGCGACCAAATAGGAAGTAAATGATGTATGCGAATACACAGATAAGCGCCATTTGTGCAACTAAGATTGTAATAAGTGGTAATGCAAGGTCGATTAATTGTACAAGTTTCAAGCTATTGATTGCCATTGTAACGAATAGGGACAATGCTACATTAGATACAGCATCAAGGGCAGCATCGTTAATCTTGTAGGATTTTGTAAAGTCACCAAAGTTACGAATTACTGCTGCACAAATCATAGCGCCAATATATGCAGGTAGTGGAGTAAGAACAGACAATCCAGCACTTACGATGGTACCGATACCTAATGCAAGGCCAATCCACATACAAATTGTTAAAAGATCTTGAGAGTTAAATTGTTTGCCGCCGCTCTCAACGTGATCTTCAATTATATCGATGCCTTCATCCTCCATTAATTCAGGATTTTCATAAGGTGTTTTAACTTTATGCATTTTAATAATGCGTTCACCTACAGGCGCGCCGAGGATTGTACCAGCTACCATGCCGAATGTTGCAGCTGCAACTGCTGCGGAAGCGGTACCAGGGATACCAAGTAATTGCTCGTAATATGGACCAAAGGCACCAGCTGTACCAAGGCCGCCAATCATAGATACAGAACCTGCCATGATGCCGATAATCGGCTCAATCCCTAATGCTTTGGCAATCATAATACCTGCAGTATTTTGTACTACAATCCACACTGCACATGCTAAGAAGAAGAAAATAATAAAGATACCGCCCTTTTTGAGGACTTTTAAGGATGCCATTAAACCGATCGTGGTAAAGAAGGCAAGCATTAAAAATGTTTGTAAGGAACCTTCAAAGGTAATGTTTAAAATTTTATAATAAGACAAAATAGCAGTTAAAAATGCAAAGGGTAGAGCACCTACAGCTGGTGCAGGCATACACATACGTTGTAAGAACTTGGAATGCTTATTGATCCAAGTACCGATGAATAAGGTAATTACGGCAAGACCTACAGTTTGAATCATGGACAGTTTTAAGGTCCATACATTGTTGACTAAGGCTAAGTCAATAAGTGGCATAAAATCACTCCTTTAAAATAAAAAATAAATCTGAGTTTTATGGTATCATGAATGGTCAAAAAATACTATAGAATATATAACGTATAAAAAGTTTATATTTTTATCTTTAAACACTCATAACAACACAAAAAACAATAATATTAATAAAACAAATTTTATGATTATACATATAAATATAGAAAAGTAATAATATATATTACTTATGTACATAATCATACTATATGTATTCGACTTAAATCTGTGATTTTCCTTCTTGTTATAAAAAAATAAACTGGAATATATTTTTTATATTTATAATCATATAAAATATACTCCAGTTCTAAAACTTAATATTTTTATGTTGATTTAGTAAGACTCTAAATTATATATAGCGATAAATTCGCTCTATAAATGCATGTTAAGATATAACTAAAATGTATAGACCTAGTAATAAGTTAATTAGAAGTTATAGCTCTTGGTGTAATTTAGGGGTCGTTAAGAATGTTACATCCGGATTACGCTCTTGAACCCAACCCATTTGCCATTCGTTAGAGATAAGAACGACGGTGCGATCGCGATTATCTTTTACAATCATCGCATTATCTATACCTTTCAAGGATGCAATATCAACTTCGCCGTCAATCCAACGAGCAACACCATATGGCAAAGTATGATTTAATAAATCTACGCCATATTCATTTTTGAGGCGGTACTCAAGAACTTCAAATTGAAGCATACCTACGGCACCGACTACGAAGGAATCAAGGGCGCCTGGTTGTTCAAAGATTTGAACAGCTCCTTCTTGAGCCAATTGAGTCATACCTTTTTGGAACTGTTTACGTTTCATAGTATCTTTTGGGGATACGCGGGCAAAGAATTCCGGAGGGAATACAGGGAAGTCACCGAAAGTTACTTTGTGTTTTTGTGCACAAAGTGTATCGCCTACCCCCATAGTACCTGCATCAAAAACACCGATAATATCGCCTGGGTACGCATCTTCTACGATGGTACGTTCCGTAGCCAAGAATTGTTGAGGCTGAGATAGGCGGATTGTTTTATTAGATTGGCGGTGTAATACGGACATACCTTTTTCAAATTTACCTGAGCAGATACGCATAAATACGATGCGGTCATGGTGGTTCGGGTCCATATTTGCTTGGATTTTAAATACTAGAGCAGAGAAGTCTTCGCTAGTGGGTTGTACCATTTCCTCTATCGCTTGTCGTGGAGCAGGGGATGGAGCTAGTTCCAAGAATTTTTCTAAGAATGGTTTTACCCCGAAGTTCGTCATAGCAGAACCAAAAAACATAGGGGTCAATTCACCAGCACGAACCTTATCAAAATCGAATGGATCGCCAGCAACATCGAGCAACTCAATATCGTCAAGCAATGCTTGGTATACATCGTCACCTAATAGCTCTTTCATACGAGGATCTGTTAATGAACCTTTTTCGGAAGCTAACTTTTCTTGACCATGAGTTTCGTCTTTTGCAAAGAGCTCGATAGTTTCGTGTTCTCTGTCGTAGACGCCTTTGTATTCGCCATTAATACCGATAGGCCAGTTCATAGGACATGTACGAATGCCCAGAACATTTTCGATTTCTTCCATTAGATCGAATGGGCTACGACCGAAATGGTCAATTTTGTTTACAAATGTAAAGATAGGAATACCGCGCTCTTTAGATACGGCAAATAGTTTCTTTGTTTGGGCCTCTACGCCTTTTGCTACGTCGATAAGCATAACAGCACTGTCAGCAGCCATCAATGTGCGGTATGTATCTTCAGAGAAGTCTTGGTGACCAGGAGTATCAAGGATGTTTACGCGACAACCATCGTATTCCACTTGCATCACAGAACTCGTTACAGAAATCCCACGTTGCTTTTCGATTTCCATCCAGTCAGATACAGCGTGTTTTGCCGTTTTACGAGATTTAACGGACCCCGCTAAGTGAATGGCACCACCGTATAAAAGTAATTTTTCTGTTAGTGTCGTTTTACCCGCATCCGGGTGAGATATGATAGCAAACGTACGACGACGTTGTACTTCTTCTAAAAATGTCATAATTCACCTCTGTTGTTTCGCTTGTGAAAGTTTAATTGTATTGTACAATTTCCACATCATTCATATCTTTAAAATTATACATGATTTTGGTAGTTATGACCACTAAATTGTAGTATAATGAGATTTCATAGAACGGCTTGGGGTTTAGCCGTTATCTTTAGGTTAAGGAGGGGACCATGCGGTTATTTATTGCGGAAAAGCCATCCATGGCTCGCGAAATCAGTAAATGCTTGCCAGAAAATAAGAATATCCAAAAGAGGAATGGCTATTTTATCCAGGGTGACGATGTGGTGACCTGGGTAGTAGGTCATGTACTGCATCAGGCTGAGCCCGGAGATTACGATGATAAATATATCCGTTGGCGTCCTCAAGATTTACCTATCGTGCCAGCTGAGTGGAAATTGCTTGTCACAGATAGCAGCCGTCAACAGTTTGAGATTGTAAAAGACCTTATCGACAAAGCTGATGTCATCGTCAACGCAGGTGACCCGGATCGGGAAGGGCAACTCTTAGTTGATGAAGTTTTGTACTATGTAGGTAATACAAAACCAGTACAGCGTATTCTATTAAATGCCCTCGATGAAAAATCCATTCGTTCCGCTCTTGATGATTTGAGAGATAACAAGGACTTTCACAATCTATATCAATCTGCATTGGCAAGAGCACGGGCAGACTGGCTCATTGGGATGAATTTATCTCGGGCCTATACATTATCTGAACGTTATAAAGGTAATAAGGTAACATTGCCAATTGGTCGTGTAAAGACGCCAACCTTAGCTCTTGTTGTACGTAGAGAACGAGAGTTAGCTGCATTTAAACCAGTAGACTATTTTACTGTAAAGGTATTATATAACCATCCTAATGGGGTGTTTTGGGCCACTTGGCAGCAGACAGATGAGCAAAAAGGATTAGATCCTGATGGTCGTCTTATTAATAAGGCTATAGCTGATTCATTAGTTGAACAATTGCAAAGTGGACCTGATGGTGTTATTAAAGCTGTTACTAAATCCAAAAAGAAAGATGTACAGCGTTTACCGTTATCCCTGTCATCCTTACAGGTACTGGCAGGTAAAGCCTTTTCTTATGATCCACAGACTGTACTTGATACAGCGCAAAAATTATACGAAAAGAAATTAACTACCTATCCACGTTCTGATTGTGAATATTTACCACCAAATCAATATGGTGACCGTAATGCAATCCTAAACAATCTACAAAATGCAGGTGATGAGAGATTAGCACAGTGGGCTACCGATGCAGATCGTTCTATTAAGAGCCGTGCTTGGAATGAAAAGAAAATTACCGCCCATCATGCTATTATTCCTACAACGGTGGCTTGTAATATAAATAGTTTGTCCCAAGAGGAGCGAAATATTTATTTCCTCATCAGTCAAGCTTATATTGCTCAATTTTATGGGGAGCATATTTACGAGCAAACTAAAATTGTAGTAGAACAATGTAAGGAAGAGTTTGTAGCTAATGGTCGTGTAGTTATCGAAGAAGGATGGAAATTGCTTTATAAACGGCATAAGTCTAAATCTACGACGGACAATGACGAGCCCGATCTAACCGATGAGCGTGGGGCTGAGTCAGACCCTAAAAAAGAGATTATTGAAGAAACGGACCACTTGCCAGCAGTTAAAAAGAACGATACTGTTTTATATACGGATTCTTCTGTAGAGGCTAAACAAACAAAGCCACCATCCCGTTTTACGCCGTCCACATTACTACAAGCGATGAAGGAAATTCATAAATTCGTAAAAAATGAAGATTTGAAAAAACAATTAAAGGCCGTTTCTGGTATTGGTACAGAAGCAACTCGGGCAAACATAATTGATGAGCTTATCAGTCGAGGCTTTATGAAAACGTCAGGGAAGAAGCAAGTCTTATCTCCGACGGAAACGGGCTATCTCTTAGTAGACGCTCTGCCAGAGGAACTTCTTTATCCTGATGAAACAGCTGTTTGGGAAGAACGCTTAGCACTTATGAGCGAAGGAGAGGATACATTAGATTCCTTCTTAGCAGATCAAATTAAGTTTTTAAAATTATTAATTGATAAACTTGGTTTTGATAAAGTAATAAACTCTGATCAAATGATGCCAAATGTGGTACGAACTATAACGAGTCAAAATCGTAAGCGCCCTATGGATAGTGAAAGCGTAGACTTGTCTTCATTGCCTGTATGTCCTAAGTGTAAAAAGGGCCGTTTGCAACAGCGGAATGGTAAATTTGGTGCCTTTTTAGGCTGTACGAATTATCCTACGTGTAAACATACGCAGCCAGTAGAAGGGGATACTTCTAGTGTTGAAGGTAATATTGAAGTATCTGATGAAGATAAACAATATAAATGCCCTAGATGTAACGTAGGTTACTTTGTGAAACAAGAGGTGAGAGGTCGAACAAACTGGATTTGTAGCAATCGATCTCAATGTAAGACCCAATGTTCTGATGTAGATGGGGTACCGAGCATTTATGCCAACAAATAAAGTAACCAATAAAAGGTAACTTATTATCGGTAAATATATATAATCGAATATAGATTATTGTAAAGTTTTTAGTTATCTAAGATTACCAAGAAACAACTATTTTTACAGTGATAATAAAAAGACGCGTACAGCTTAGCTGTGCGCGTCTTTTTTTGAAACTGTTCTTGTAGAAGAAAAATTGCTTCATTTAGTTTAGGATATTAAGCTGAATTTTATCTGCGTTTGCCACGACGCCCAGTTTGGGAGGTAGAAGCACGGCGTTGGCGTGTATTAGAACCTTTGTGACCTCGTGCTTTGTGAGCTTTAGCCTTAGTGGATTGGTAAGTGCTTGAAACCTTAGGTTTACTAGCTAATTTTGTGCGTTTTGGAGCAGTGCTAGCATTGCCCTTAGTTTTGATCTGACCATCCTTAGTATATTTTGTAAGTGTAGCTTGGATAGCTCGTTCGATGCGTCGTAACCATGATTCGTCTTGTGGTGTCGCAAAGGTTACAGCCACGCCAGAGTTACCAGCACGACCTGTACGGCCAATGCGGTGGATGTAGTAATCTACATCGCGAGGTACGTCGTAATTATATACATGTGTGATACCTTCGATGTCGATACCGCGAGCCGCAATATCGGTAGCCACTAAGATTTGTGTTTTAGCTTTTGCAAAGTCTCGCAGAATTTGTGTGCGACGACCTTGTGTCAAGTCACCGTGTATTTCTGCAATATTGAGTCCCGCTGCGGTTAATTCGTAGGATAAACGAATGGCACCTTCCCGTTTATTACAGAAAACAATAGCTAAAAACGGATTATCATCTTCAATCATTTTGATGAGACGTTGTGTTTTTTCTTCAGGATTCATCATATACACTCGTTGATCAATTGATTCGAGCGTGATATGTTTGCCTTCTGCTGTTACAGAAATAGGTTTAGACATGTATGCCTTTGCGAGATTTCGGATTTTATCTGGAATGGTTGCAGAGAATAGCAACAGTTGCCTATTAGCGTCTGTTTGGCTAATGAGATTTTCAATATCTGGTAAGAAACCCATATGCAACATTTGGTCTGCTTCGTCTAGTACAACACGGCGAATACAATCTAAATGTAGGGAACCGCGTTTTGCGTGATCTAATAATCGACCAGGTGTACCTAGAATAACTTGAGGACGACGTCCTAGTTGCTGTAGTTGGGCTTCAATAGTTTTACCACCGATGAGAGGGAGGATATCTACATTTAAAATAGAACCTAGTTCCTTCGCTTCGTCGGAAATTTGTTTAATTAGTTCCCGTGTAGGTGCAATGATAAGCACTTGTTCTTGATGAACGTCAGTATGTACACGTTGTAAAATTGGCAGCAAGAAGGCTAGCGTCTTCCCCGTGCCTGTTTGAGCTTTTGCTATGACATCATTCCCTTTAAAGACGACAGGAATGGATTGTTCTTGAATTGGCGTGGGCTCCTTGATACCTTGTTTTTGTAGGGCTTGGATGAGTTCATCACAAACACCTAAAGATTTAAAAGATTTCATGGATCGTCCTTTCTATAATACATATTATATTAATTATACAGTATGCACATACTAGGAGCAAATGAATTGAACTTGGAAAATTTATAGTCTTAATATATTCTAGACTCAAAAAAATATTATAGTACTTTCGAATATATTTTTTTGATAATATATAGAAAAATATTGATATAACTAAGTGAAATGAGAAATGAAAACATTAAAATAACTACATTTAAACTATTTGTAAACTGTTAATTGAGAATGTGTAAGCATTTGTAAATGATAATCTTTGTAGTGTTTATTGATTACTTTATCTAAATATATAGCTATGAAATATGAAATTTCAGCTAGTATTCAGTATTTTATTAGATAATCATATAAATAATCTCATATTAAATATGATAATAAAATATAGATATGAGATAAAAATAAACCATAAAAATGATAATAATTGTTGAAATTAATGCTTGATTTGATATAATAATTTAAGATATTAATACGCATTATTATTTTGTGTGGTTAATATGAGGTTGTTAGGTACAATAATTAGGAGGTGTCGTATGGCTATCAAAAA
>ERZ772942.549-NODE-549-length-16192-cov-4.859701_pt1 | contig 16192 bp, 8 predicted proteins | sample MGYA00511135_ERZ772942 | MGnify/ENA primary metagenome ERZ772942 (study PRJEB29015, sample SAMEA2738099) | human oral metagenome | biome: human oral; feature: human-associated habitat; material: saliva | place: China | collected 2265 ... | reverse complement strand
AATTGCGAGAATAGACAACTTTCAAGCATGGACACACAACTATAATATAACGCGCGCGTAGAGGAAATTCACGCAACAGCGGCGAAGGTAAATATGCGTACTCAAAAACAACAAAAGTGGCGAAGCGCGCTTTGCACTTCACCACTAAATTTCTACTCGTTTTCAAGAAGAAAGAGCATCTTTCATTTTGCTCCATATTTATCTTCAAACTCACAGAGCAGCTTCTGAAATTCTTGAGGAATATAGTTCATCGCTTTTTGGCGCATATCTTCAGGAATACCGTAGAGCGCTTCGGCAATTCCCCCAGTGATGCAACCAATCGTATCGCTATCCCCGCCAATGCTCACCGCATTGCGGACGGCATCTTCAAAGTTATCTGCTTTGAGCGCGCAACTGATGGCTTGCGGCACACTGTCTTGGCAAATTCCGCCATTGCCTTGTCCATCAATGCCACGCCAGGAATAACGCTGCTGCAGTTCCTCAACCTCCATCGTCAAGTCATAACCAAATTGTTGTGTGATGCGTTTTTCGATGTCCGATGCCGAAGTTCCTTGTCGCGCCCACAAAATCGCCATCGCGGTTGCTTGTGCTCCTTTCACACCTTCAGGATGGTTGTGGGTGCAATCGGCAGATTTCTTAGCCCACATCATCACTTCTTCTTCCGAATCAAAAGCCCAACCTACAGGCGCAACGCGCATGGCACTACCATTGCCACAACTATTATAGGGCAACGCTGCTCCACCTCTAGCTTTCTCAATGACCCATTGTTGGAACATCCCTCCATAACTCCCCATCGGGCATGGATAGTTCATGGCGTATGCACAATAGAATTCTGCAGCATCTCCTCCACGCAAGATCCATTCTGCAGAGGCAAAAGTGAGAATACTATCATCGGTACACTCCATTCGGGTTTGAAAAAAAGGAAAGTCTTTAGTGCGGATATTATCGAACTCATAAATGCTTCCAACAATATCACCAATAATTGCGCCTAACATATCTATCGTGAATTAGGATTAAACAAAAGACAACCGCATTTTATGATCAATATCATTCGTATGAGGTCAGTGGCAGTAGCTTACGATGAAACAAAGATACGCAAAATAATGGAGAAACAGAACGTGATACGAAACAACTTTAATAAGACGATAGAGAAAAGCCGTTGGCACTCTTTGTCAATATCTCATTTTCTGTTATCTTTGCATGGCAATTTCTAGCTAAATCATTCGCATTCTATCTACCAATCATCTGCAACAATGAATAATACCTCTATCAAATCTCGCCTCATTGGCATGAACTTCCTAGAGTTTGCTGTGTGGGGAGCTTATCTCATCTCCATGGGCGGCTTTTTAGCCAGCAAAGGCATGGGAGCCAACATCGGCTGGTTCTACTCCATCCAAGGTGTCGTGTCCATCTTTATGCCAGCGATTGTGGGCATCTTGGCAGACCGTTTCATCCAAGCCCAGCGCATGCTCGCTATTTGCCACTTCATCGCTGCAATCTGCATGATTGGTGTGGGTGTCATCGGCAGCCAAGCGGAGTTTAGTTTTTGGGAAATCTTCCCCATCTACACCCTCAGTGTGGCAGCATATATGCCCACTCTCGCCTTGTCCAACTCCGTATCTTATAATGCCCTCGAGAAATATAATCTCGACACGGTGAAAGCCTTCCCCCCCATCCGTATATTCGGCACCATCGGTTTCATCATCTCTATGTTGGCAGTCGATTTCTTGGGTTGGCAGCACGGTCCCCAACAGTTTTATGTTTCTGCAGGTTGGGGACTTATTCTAGCCCTCTATGCGCTCACTCTTCCTGCGTGCCCCACTGCCAAACGAAATTCAAGGAAAAATAAAGGTTTGGTCGAAGCCATGGGATTGCGCGCCTTTGCCCTATTCAAGCACCGCCGCATGGCATTTTTCTTCATCTTCTCTATGCTGCTCGGGGTAAGTTTGCAAATCACCAATGGATTTGCCAACACCTTCATCAGTAGCTTCAGCGCCCAAAAGGCATTCGAGGGAGTGTTCTTTGTGGATCATGCTAATTTATTGATTTCACTTTCACAGATTTCAGAAACATTCTGCATCCTGTTGATACCTTTCTTCCTGAAACGCTATGGCATCAAGACCGTGATGCTCATTGCCATGATGGCTTGGGTGCTACGTTTTGGACTATTTGCCATTGGCACTCCCGCCTTCCCCCAAGTCATCTTCCTCATTCTCTCCATGATAGTCTATGGTGTAGCGTTCGACTTTTTCAATGTCTCTGGTTCGCTCTTCGTGGACAAGGAATGCGACTCTTCCATTCGTTCCAGCGCACAAGGTCTGTTCATGCTCATGACCAATGGCATTGGTGCCTCTGTCGGCATGGTGGGCGCACAATGGGTGGTCAACCAACACACCCAAAACGTGAATGGTGCGCAGATTGGTGACTGGGCTAGCGTGTGGTATACCTTCTCTGGTTATGCTCTTGCCGTAGGTATTGCCTTCTTCTTCCTCTTCCATGAGGAAAAGAGCCCCAATCAAGTCGAAAAATAGCACATTGTGATCTCGGGGCATCTGCTCAAGCACAAAAAAGCCCTAGAATATCATTCGGCTAAAGAATAAGTTTGGCGCACCTCAGCAGAATATTCTTCTGAAGTGCGCCATTTTCTTCGAAAAAAGAGAAGATTTTCAAACAAAATTCGGTAGGATTAAAAACGACAACCTATCTTTGCAGAAAATTCAGCGTCACATCACGTACTGCACTTCCTCAAAGTTAGATTGTTATTAGGCAGTTGCTGACGATTAAATCACCAAACTTCACAGTATCCTATTATGGCAGAACAACATCCCCACATCGACACCCTTTGTCTCACTGCAGGTTGGAATCCTAAAAACGGCGAGGCACGTCAGTTGCCCATTGTGCAAAGCACCACTTTCAAATATGAGTCAACGGAACAAATGGCGCGCCTATTTGATTTGGCGGAGTCTGGTTATTTCTACTCTCGCTTAGCCAATCCCACGTGCGATGCTGTGGCTGCCAAAATCACAAAATTAGAAGGTGGTGCAGCAGGTCTGCTCACTTCGAGTGGACAAGCTGCCAACTTCTTCGCAGTGTTCAACATCTGCAATGCTGGCGACCACTTCATCGCCACCAACGGCATCTATGGCGGCACCTTCAACCTCTTTGCCGTAACGCTCAAGAAAATGGGCATCGACTGTACCTTTGTCAGTCTCGATGCCACTGACGAGGAAATTCAAGCTGCTTTCCGCCCCAACACGAAGTTGGTGTTTAGCGAAACCGTCACTAACCCTGGTTGCCGTGTGTGCGACATTGAGCGTTGGGCAGGCTTTGCACATGCCAACGGAGTGCCTCTCGTGGTGGACAACACCTTCCCCACCCCAGTAAATTGTCGCCCCATCGAATGGGGAGCCGACATCGTGACCCACTCCACGACGAAATATCTCGACGGACAAGGTCGCTGTGTAGGAGGTTGCGTCATCGACAGTGGCAAGTTTGATTGGTCTGCTCATGCCGACAAATTCCCTGGTTTGACACAGCCTGACGAAAGTTATCACGGACTGACTTACACAGAAACCTTTGGCGAAGTGGCGTATCTGGTTAAAATCATCGCCCAACTGCAACGCGACTTCGGTTGCTGCCAAAGCCCCCAAAATGCTTATCTCCTGAACAACGGCATTGAAACACTGCATTTGCGTATAGAGCGTCATGTAGAAAACGCGCGCCGTGTCGTAGATTTCCTCAAAAACAATCCTCAAGTGGCTTGGGTGAACTATGCTGGCGACAAGGACAGTCAGGATTATACATTGGCACAAAAATATCTTCCCAAAGGCAGCTGCGGTGTGCTCTGCTTCGGTCTGAAGGATAAGTCGAGAGAAGCCGCTGTTCGTTTTCTCGATGCCCTTCGCCTCATCAACATTGCCACCCACGTGGCAGACGCTAAGAGTTGCGTGCTCCACCCTGCTAGCCACACACACCGCCAACTCTCTGACGAACAATTAGAAGCCGCTGGCATCCCCGTCGACCTCATTCGTTTGAGTATTGGTATTGAAAATGCTGACGACCTCGTAGCCGATTTGGAACAAGCCCTCCAACAATTCTAAGGCTTCCATCCAGCGCTCGTCTAACCGCTCACCGATTCTATGGAATATCCTCCACAACTAGACATCATCTCTATCCTCGGTCCCACCGCCTCGGGCAAAACGTCCTTGGCGGTGGCACTGGCGTATTTATTAGGCACCGAAATCATCAGTGCCGACTCTCGTCAAGTCTATCGACGCATGGACCTCGGCACAGGCAAAGACCTTGAAGACTACATCATCGATGGTCACGCTGTGCCCTATCATCTGATTGATGTCGAAGAACCTGGCACCAAATACAATCTTTATCGCTATCAGCACGACTTTTTTGAGACCTTGGGAGCTATGCGTTCACGCGGTCTTCGCCCTGTCGTGTGTGGAGGTACGGGATTGTATCTAGAAAGCGTGATTCGCGCTTACAACATCAGCCATGTGCCGCAGAATCCTGCATTGCGTGCGGAGCTAGAAGGACAGTCGCTCGAAGCACTCACCACCCTTCTCAGCGAACTGAAAGCGCGTTCGGGACAGAGCATGCACAACACCACAGATGTGGACACGGCAAAACGCGCCATTCGCGCTATCGAAATCGAGACCTACAATCTCGAACACGGAGCCAGTGAGCGCAACTGCCCTACCCTTCGCAACATCACATTTGGTTTGTCCCTCGATCGTGAAGTACGTCGCCAACGCATCACCGAGCGTCTGCACCAGCGTCTCGAAAATGGCATGGTGGCAGAAGTGCAAAGCCTCCTCGATGAAGGCATTCCAGCCGAAGATCTCATCTATTATGGTTTGGAATACAAGTTCCTTACCCTCCATTGCACTGGTCAACTGTCTTATGACGAAATGGTGCAGCAACTGGAAACAGCCATCCACCAATTTGCCAAACGCCAAATGACTTGGTTTCGCGGCATGGAGCGACGTGGCTGCCCCATCCACTGGATTGATGCCATGTTGCCCACGGACGACAAACTTGCCATCATCGAGGAAACTCTGAAGACACTTTGATTTTTTCAAGTCCTCAGTTTCCCCTTGATCATTTTGCAGGTGTTCAATCTTCGGATGCAAAAGTATAGCCACACGAGTAAAAAAGCGTGTCAAAGCTGTATATAGACAAGAAATTCAGCTATTGACTGCATTTTTCCAGCAAATTATTTGGTGGTATCGACAAAATATTGTACTTTTGCACTCGCAAACCAGCAACAATGGCGAGGTAGCTCAGCTGGTTAGAGCGCAGGATTCATAATCCTGAGGTCCCGGGTTCAATCCCCGGCCTCGCTACACGAAAGGACTCAAGCGATGCTTGGGTCTTTTTTTGATATTCACAGATATATCATTTAGACTAGACTATTTTCCTTGAATTGAGATGGCAGACACCTTTACTCAATAGTGATACGTCTGTTTTGATTCAGGACTTCTGATTTTACTGAAAAAGAATTTATTATGAGCTATAATTTCAAGAGAATCTTTTTCTCGCTATTCCTCTTGATAGGGTTTGTGTTGCCCACCCTATCACAAAACACATTGCAAGATGGCTACTATCGGATTATTAGTAAGCACAATAGTTTGCCTATCCATGTTCACAACCGACAACTGGGCTATGTTTCAGAACAAGCTGGTAAAGAGAATGGCATGGATTTGTCACGAGTGTGGAAGGTAAAGCAGGTAGACGGCACCTATTGGATCGTCAATGTAGGTGAAGCACTCCCTATAGAACAACACGGCATGCTTAATGTCACATTCTCTGTGGGATATGCTCCGGCTCACTATTACATTAAAGCTGCTAGCGGTGACGAAGGGAATGGGTATTACGTAATTTCTACAAACAAAGATTTCTCAGGAAGAGAACTCTGGCACAATGGTGGCAGTGGTTTGGTGCAAAACTGGGAAGGAGTCAACAGCAAACAAAACTTTTGGAAGTTTCAGCCGCTCACTGATGAAGAAAAGAAAAGTGTAGAAAGTTTTGAACAGCAATGGTCTAAACTAGAAACTGGTTTCAAACATCTCGAGACACTCAGACAGGGTGGATTATATCGTGTCAAGAATGCTCAAGGTCACTATTGGCAGGAGGATGCAAACAACCATCAGCTAAAGACGACATCAACGAAGGACAAAACAGACTTCAGTGCGCTATGGATAGTAGAAGCCAATGGCGATGGTTTTGCTTTGCGCAACGCATCTACGAGTCGTTATGTCGCTCCTGCAGATGGAGAAAAACCCATCTCAACGACTTTAGACAATAGAAAACTGTGGTTGGATTTCAAACACAGCACTGAATCATATTATAATATCAGTGGCAATAACACTTTCGCAGATGGTAGTTGCTTTGTTACTAACTCTAACAACGCATTGAAAGGTGGTAACGCTCGCAACAAGACCACCACACAAAATGGAGATTCCAACGCGCAAACGACAGTATTTTCTCCAAACACTGCTGCGGATTGGCAATTAGAGCCCGTTACTGACGTCTCTGACGAGGAGATTAAGACTGCTATTCGCAATAAAACGAATGCAGCCTTTGAGCCTACAGAAAACAAATACTACATTATCCGCAATGTGGCATACCCCACTCGCGTCCTCACCACTCGCGTTAATACAAACGAGGTGAGTGGTGACGAACGTAACCCACGCGAGATGGGACAGATATGGACTTTTGAGAAGGTAGGCAATCAATGGGCTATTCGTAGTGTGGTAGACCAACGCTATGTTGGGAACCAAGCTGCGAGTTCTAATCCTTATCAAATGGACAGCACCAAAGTGGCATTCTCAGTGCAACAAAAGGACAAGTGGTTTCCATACTTAGCTTTTGTGGCTCGCAAAGATGAAAGCCTGCACTGCGCAAGTTCACGAGGTTTTAGTGTTGTAAACTGGAGTGCTTCAGCAACTGCTTCAAAATGGCAATTAGAAGAAGTGCAACTGAATCAAGACGAACTCAACGCCTATAAGGATAAAGTCAACACTCAGAAACAATTGACCAATGAACGTGCAAAGTTTACAGATAAATTGCAGCAATATTTCGATGACTACGCTTGTACTCAATTAAAGGCTACCTACCAATCCATGTCTGTTGAGGATTTCAAAGCAGCCTTAAAAGCGCAACAACTTCCACAACTACTCATCGACATGGCTGTGCGTGTGAAGATCAACAAATGGAATGAGAACACGGACGCAAATAAATACGAGAAACTTTTCCGTATTCAAGAGTATCAGGCTTACAGTCACCCTCAAAAATGGGCAAACAACAACCAGTTGATGCCTACAAACTTTGGACAATACTCTCAACTCACGAATCCTACGGGTATCACTATCCCTGAAAAGGAATTTGTGTTACTCTTCGTTGACCAAGATGCTCCTAAAGACTGCGAACTTAATGCAGAACTTGTTCAAGGAAAGAGTACAACTGGAAGAAAAGAGCAACTACACAAAGGATTTAATGTCATTTACTCAGACGCTCCAGCTCACCTATATATTAACTACGTGATAAACAACGTAGACTTGAAATATACTGAGCAACCCAAAATTCGCATTCACGTGGAAGGTGGTAAAGCCAATGGCTTCTTTGATGCTAACACCATGAAGAATGAGGATTGGGACAAACTGCGTTCCCTCAAAGAATTTGGTTTCTTCACCGACGATGTGATTCGCTTGAAGTCTAAACATACAATCCACAGCGTCAGCCTCCGCGGTGTAGAAGAACAACAAGAAAAAGGGAACTGGATTTACGACGGAAAAGACAAAGGTATCACCGGAGTTCTCGGTAAATGGGACTGGGTGCACGAACTGGAACAAGATTTCTTCCGTCCGGAACAATTTAAAGACCGCTTCAACTGTTTGATGTTCAGCACAGACGCTGCCGGACTTTATGCCTTCCCTTATGGTACATTCATCGGAACTGTCAGCACCACTTTCAGTTACAAGGAATGGGCAAAAGGTGGTCAATATGACGATGGTGGCAACCTCTGGGCTGTGGTGCACGAAACAGGTCACCACTATCAGAAACTCTTCAACCTGGCACGATGCTTGGAGAGTTCCAACAACCTATGGTCGAACATTGCACTCTGGAAACGCGGTGCGAGTGTGAGTCGCTTGCAAGCGCCACAAAAACTCTTCAACCGCTTCAACGATAAGAATTATTCATGGCTTAACATGGATTTGGGAGATCGCACACGTATGTACTGGCAGTTGTGGTTGTATTACGTGGAATTGGGACACAAACCCAATTTCTTCAAAGATTTGTTTGCCAAATTCCGCAACAACCCCATCAATTTCGGTAACGCAAACACCGACTTCTTGCGATTTGCTCAATTCTGTAGCGAGGTAGCAGAAGAAGACCTCACGGAGTTCTTCGACTTCTATGGATTCTTCAATAAGGTTGGTAAAGACATTACTTACAAGTATAATGATGACTTCTACGACAAAGCTTATGGTGGTGCAACCATCAGCATAAGTCAAGACGACATCGACGCTTGCAAGACTGCGATGGCGAAATACCCCAAAAAGAACACCAACCTTATCTTCATCGACGAGCGCATCCGCAAAACTCCTGCCACCTACGAAGGTCACAAGGAAGGAGAAATGCGTTGGGGAACGATTGGTGGAATGAATCCAGGTGACAACCGCGTGTTTGGTGACGTGGGTCACTACGAAGACTTCGGAACACCCACCAAAGCGGGTACTACGGCTGCTCCCCAATCAGTGTTGTTGGATGGTCGCACAGTGCGCATACAAGGCACCGGAGCCGTGGGATATAAAGTCTACGACGATAAAGGAAACCTCGTGATGGTGGCAAACGCCAACGACTTCCTAATTCCTGAGAAACTGGATCTCTCAAAGATTTCTATCAAAGTGATAGGTGGTAGTAGAAATGAAGTTGAGATTATCAAGAACGGCGAAGTGCTCCCTGCTTATAAAAAGCCATTCACTTTCGACAATCCAGCCAACCTTACCTTGTCAGATGGTAAAACTTCTCCTCTCGGCAAATACCATATCCGCCGACACGATGCTATAGATGGAAAATTCTACTATTTGACGCAAGAAGGACGTCCCACTGATCAAATAGAAAAAGCTGGTCAATTCCTCGTTGCAGCAAGTAGAATTTCTGGTGAATATAACATCTATTCTGTAGGAAAGCAACAATGGATTTCCTACGATCCTAATAAGAACTATTGGGGGTATCTTGGTTTTGGGTACGGTGAGCCTAACCTCTTCCGCTGGAGCAACGAAATGACGCAGGCTCAAACATGGAAAATCACCCATCAGGACACTTACTACAACATTGCGCTGCAAAAAGATCAGAAAGTCCTTTGGAACTGGCATGGTGGTGCCCACGCCACAAGTATGGGTTACTACAATCAAAACGATGCTGGCTCGCGCTGGGACTTTGTTCCTGCCGACATTACCACGAAATATCTCGCACTGGTGAAGCACGCAGACAGCATCATGGTGCGCGATGCAGCGAAAGCCATCAACACTCAGGCTTATCACCAAGCCTTCCGCGCACATCTAGCAAAAGAAGCGAAACGCACCTCTGCCACCGAAGATGACTTTAATTTGCTCAAAAAGCAATTAGAAGTTTGGGAAACATGGCGCAGTGCAGACAGCACACTCACAGCAGACGCAAGTCGCGTAAATCATGCGCAAAAGCTCCTCAATGAGTTCAAAGCGGACATCGCCAAGACAACACTCACCACTTCTACCGATCAAACGAAACTTGATTTGCTTAAGCAACAAGTGACGGCTTGGAAGACGTGGCGCAGCGCAGATAGCCTTGTCACTGCTGACGCAAGTCGCGTGGTGAATGCGCAAAAGCTCCTCAACGAGTTCAAAGCGCAACTCACTAATGCCTCTCTCACTACCGCCTTCGTCGACCCATCATTGAGCCATACCAAAGCAATGCTCACTGCATGGTCCAAATGGTTGGAAGCTGACGAGATAATCCAACGTGATGCGAACAAAGTCAACCACAGCCGCACCTTCTATGATGCGTTCAAAGCGAAGGTAGTTGCTGCTGGCATGAACACCGCTGCCACAACTAACGAACTTAAAGCTCTCAATGACCGCGTCACTGCATGGCCCGTTTGGCGAGATGCCGACAGTTTGGTGCAAATCAAGCCTTATGGTAATCCCGATAACACGAAGTTCCGCGAACCCTTCACGGAGTTGGTGAAAAAGGACTACACCACAGAAACGCAAATCAATGAACTCAAAGACTTCGGCCGCTATTTCCGTCTTCTTGTCACGGCAGATAGTTTACTTAGTCTGACTAACCCTGGATATCCTTTGGCGAAGTATAAGGAAACAGCTCAAATTGAGAAAGAAATTCTCCAACCTGCAGCTGCAGAACCCAAACCAGAAAGCTTTTGGGAAGGTTTTCTTGAATCTGTTCCAGAGACATGGGCAGGACCTGCTAACCGAACTCAAATTAAAACTGACAAAGAGGCTTACTACATGCCCGAAGATGGCAAGATTTATCGTCTTCGCAGCTACTACGATGGTAGATACATCACTAGCCAAGCCGTAAAGTCATCTGACGATGGTGTGATGACCCCGCTTAGTCTTTCTAAACAGCAAGATAATTCTACCCTTTGGATTCTTCAACAAGACAACACGGGCAAACAATACCTTGCAGCTGCAAGCGGTAAAGGCTATATCTGTAGAATGGCAAATCAAAACCACGGAAGCCTCAGCAACGAACCTGCTGAACTCTCTTTCGGAACAGCCAGACATATCTCAGTAGGTAGAGATAAGCAACAAAAGATTGGTACCCTCTACATCCGCAACGCAGATCTTTCTCTCGTAGGTTGGACAAACAATGCTGCCATTGGCGGACACCCTGGTACTGAAGCCAACCCCGTATGGCACGGTGCCAACGGCGTCGCAGGAACAAGTTTCTACTTCGATACCGTGAAGGATGCCACCTTCACCGTCACTACCCACGCAGGTAGAAATGGTAACTACGCCACCACGCAATTACCTTTTGCAGCAACGATTCCCGAAGGTCTCCTCGTGTATCGTGTGAAACAAGTGGCTGATGAAAAGGCTCTCGAACTCGAGCTCATTGAAGGAAACGTGCTTCCAGCCAACACCCCTGTGATTCTTTCCAGTAAAACCGCAGGCAGCTTCGAGTTGCATCCCACTAAGTGGCAAGCACCTATCGAAACGAAGCTCCGTGGAACGAACCTTCCGCTCAAGGCTTCTGAAAAAAGTTCTGGCACGCACTACTACGCGCTCACCATCGACGACGACACCCACGAGTTTCTCTTCCGTCTCGTAGAAGATGATGTAGACATCCCTGGCAACCGCGCCTACTTCACCCTGCCTCTCGGCACTCCAGCGGCTTCATCACTCTCCGTCGTCTTACCTCCTATGGTGACCAAGGTGCAAGCAATAGCCACCCCAAACAATGCTCCTCAAAAGCTCTTCAACCTTGCTGGACAGCGTGTAAATGCTTCTTCAGCAACAGGAGTGGTGATTTCAAAAGGACAAAAGATGATCATCCGATAATCCTTCTCTCTCTTCTCATCAAGACCGACCCTCTTCACCGAGTGGTCGGTCTTTTGTTTTCAACTCAGCACATACACGCGTGTTGATTTTCGACTTTCCCACACTCCACAATCTGAAGCAAGGTTAAGTCTTAAATATATCGCTTACTATATAAATACTTTTTCCTACCTTTGCACTCACAACAAAGCTAATTCAACCCAACAAGGTATTCTCAAACATACAATCATGATATACGATTTCTCCACCGTCACCAGCAAAGGTGCAGACTACCCTCTCTCTCAACACAAAGGGCAAGTGCTCCTCATCGTCAACACTGCCAGTAAATGTGGTTTCACTCCCCAATTCGCAGAACTCGAACAACTCTACCAGCAATACAAAGACCAAGGGTTGATGATATTGGGGTTCCCCTGCAACCAGTTTGCGGGTCAAGAACCAGGCTCTGGCAGCGATGCAGAAGCCGCTTGCCAACTCAACTATGGTGTCACCTTCCCCATCATGCACAAGATTAAGGTAAATGGTAGTGAAGCAGATCCCATTTTCCAATATCTCAAATCGCAAGCTGGTGGATTCCTCACCAATGCTATCAAATGGAATTTTACCAAATTCCTCATCTCTCGCGATGGAACAGAGATTCGCCGCTACGCGCCCATCACCAAACCCAGCAAGATAGCCAAAGACATTGAAGCCATGTTGGCGCAGTCGTAAGAACGATTCCTCAACATAAGCACGATACAAAAGCATCACCGCTCACCAACCCGAAAGTTGATGAGCGGTGATGCTCGTTTTTGGAAGAAAGAAAACTATCCCAACTCCACTACGGTGATACCAGCACCGCCAAATTGGATGTGCTCATCGCGATAGTCGCGCACACCAGCCACCGTGTCGAGATATTGACGAATCATCGTGCGGAGTGCTCCCGTGCCTGTGCCATGGAGAATACGCACCCGCTTTTGTTCGAGGAGCAAAGCATCGTCGATGAAGTAGTTCACAGCCGTGAGCGCTTCTTCGCCACGCATGCCACGCACATCCAGTTCAGGACGGAAATGCAACTTCTTCTCATACATCGCATCGCGCGTCTCCTTACTCACGAAGGTAGATACCTGCGACACCGAAGGTTTCTCCACGGGTCGCGTGGTTACCTCCAAACGGTTCAGTGGCACAGTCGTCGTCATCACACCAAACAGCACGCGCACGGTCTTGCCATTGATGGTTTGCACACGGCCCACACTGTGTTGTCCTTTGATGCGCACATAGCAGCCCACTTCCACCTTCGCTTTCGGCACCACCACTGGCTGAGGATCATTCTTCTGTGCGATGGCACCGAGCAACGAACCGATGGCACCTTGCGCCTTCTTGTGTTCCTTCTTGCGCTCTTGGCGACGGCGAATCTGATCCATCTTGCGCGCAATAGCATCATCCTTCTGCTGCTTCTCGCTCGCCTTCACTTCCTCACGGAAAGCCTCAAGTTCTTGACGCGCCTCTTTCGTGCGCTCTTTCTCCGCCTGACTTTCACGAATGGTGCGAATGGTGTTTTCAATCGCAGCATTCGAAGCCTGCAACATACGCTCAGCTTCTTGACGCGCATCGGAGAGCACCTCCTTCTTCTGCTGAGAGAGCGTGGTGAGTTCCTCTTCGTAGTGCGCAATGGTTTGCTCAAGTTTCTTTTCGCGGTCGTGGATGTTCTTGCGCTTGTTTTCCCAATACATCTTGTCGCGCACAATGTCTTGGAGATACTTGTCGCTCATCACATAGTCCTTGCCCACCAAATCAGCCGCATAGCGAATCACATCTTCGGGAAGCCCAATTTTGCGCGCGATTTCCACCGCAAACGAACTACCGGGATTGCCTATTTGCAACATGAAGAGGGGTTGCATCTTCGAGCGGTCGTAGAGCATCGCACCGTTGATCACATGTTCCGACTGCTCGGCAAAGTGTTTCAAGTTTTGATAGTGCGTGGTGATGATGCCACAAGCCTCGCGCTCCACAAACTTTTTGAGAATCGCTTCTGCCAGTGCCCCACCAATTTGCGGTTCTGTGCCACTTCCAAACTCGTCGATGAGGAGCAAACTCTTGCTGGTGCAATGCTTCATCATCATCTTCATGTTGAGCAAATGCGAAGAATAGGTGGAAAGGTCATTTTCGATGCTCTGCTCGTCACCGATGTCGATGAAAATATCGTCAAAGATGCCACACACCGAGTTCTCACGCACAGGCACAGGCATGCCGCATTGCAACATATATTGCAACAGTCCCACCGTTTTCAAGCAAACCGACTTACCACCGGCATTAGGACCAGAGATAAGCAAGAGTTTGGCACGGTTGCGCAGCGTCACATCCAGTGGAATCATCTTTTTGCCGTGGCGTTCCAAACTCTGTTGCAAGAGGGGGTGACGCGCTTGCACCCATTCGATGCAAGGAGCTTTCTGCAATCGAGGTACCACCGACTCAAACTGTTCGGTGAAGATCGCCAAAGCACGAAGATAGTCGATGTGCGCCAAAAACTGCATCGAGTGTAGAATGTCGCTGATGTGAGGACGAATCTCGGAAGAAAGGATTTGCAAAATGCGAATCACCTCACGCTTTTCCGCCGCCTTGAGTTCGCGGATGCGGTTGTTGGCATCCACCACGGCAGCAGGTTCGATGAACACCGTCTTTCCGCTCGCACTCTCATCGTGAATGATACCTTTGATTTTACGCTTCAGCGCAGGAGCCACGGGGATGACCAAACGACCATCGCGAAGCGTGGGAGAAACATCACGATCAATGTATCCTTCGGCTTGCGCCTCGTTGATGATGGAGCGCAAACTATGGCTGATGTTGCGCGAAGTCACCTCGATGCTGTGACGAATGTTGAGCAGTTCGGGGGTGGCAGTGTCCTTGACCTTGCCATACTTGTTGAGCACAAGGTCAATGCGCTTGATGATTTGTGGAAATGCGCTCACGCCTTCTGTCATGCGTGCCAAAGCAGGATAGACCACTTCGGACGATACCTCGGCATCCTCCGTCTGGCTCGCTCCATTTTCGGAGACTGCATCTGCCCCTTCTCCACGAGGTCTGAAAAACTGCACAAGGCTCACCACGGTTTGCAGCGAGCGTTTGAGATCAAAAAGGTCGAGTTCTTCGAGATACGTACGTTCGGGGCGAATGCGCAACAAGGGTTGTCGCACATCATAGAAGTTTTCCTCATACACTTCCTCTTCGGTCATGCGGAAGAGGGCAAATTCGCGGGCTTGTTCGAGCGATTCTTTCACCAGCTCGAATTTGTTGGAAAACTTCACCTGATTGTCCACCCACTCCGTGCCTAAGGTCGACATACACCGCCCTTTGAGCAGGGTGCGCACCTCGGAAAAACCGATTTTATGTTCGAAGTTATTGGGATAAATCATTGGAGTTCTTTCTATTTGTCTGCAAAGATACGAATAAAATGGCGCGTGCACGAGAAGAATAGTCTTTGCTTTGCAAGAATTTGCAGTGTATTCTCCCTGCTGACTTTCCTCATAGGGCACAAAGTGCTTTCATGCGCCCTCCTTTCCACTCGACTCGTAGTCAACACATAGCGCTCAACTGACCTTTCCGCTTCTCATTGGGAGGTTTTAGGCGACGTTTCACTAGGTCTGTATTAACGCAACTAAAAAACGACCTCTTGCGAACTTAAAAAAGACAACTAAACCTTTCACATTTCAAATATCGCAGTGATTTAGCCCTATTTTACGCCTTCCCTCTCTCCCCCCCTTCTTTAGGCATAGTGTGCTGCCATGCTGCAGCGCGAAACATCTGCCCATTGTGCCAAGGGTGAACCACTGCTTTTCACCACTTCCAGTTGCGCGTAGCGTGATGGCTGGAGTTTTCTTAAAGCGCGATTTTTACCTTTCTATCATTTTTGCTCGTCGGATGAAGAAAAATAAGCACGAGTTTCTCGCGTGCGCGCGTCACGCGCGCCTTCCCCTGCAAATTTGATTTTTTGCTTTCACAACCTTCACCATCTCCCCGCAAAATAGGGGGTGAGTTTTCTTACGTCCCCATTTCTTTTTGGGGAACATTTTCAGGCGATTTTTCGCCCAAAATCATCGGTTATGTGAAGGTTGTGAAAGTGAAAAAACAAAAATCTCTGTAATGCGTGCGCGCGTCACGCGCGCGAGGGTGTCTCACTCTCCACCCTTTTTAGCCTATTTTTTTGACTTTCCCTCTCGTACGAAAAAATCTCCCACGGTCTAATAGTTTTCTCCGAGAGTTTTCAAAAAAACTCCAACGTTTTTCAGAAAATCTCCGACGTTTTCCAGAGAATCTCCAACGTATAATTCTAATCCAACAACATCGGTTCGGTCTCTAACAACTTTTGGGCAATAACTTGTTTTATGTTTTCCTGAAAATGAGGTATATAAAAGACAAAAACACAACTAAAAAAACTTTTTCATGCAGATATTCATCATTTTCATTGGCGAATACAAAAGAAAGTGCTATATTGCGTCCATAAACAAACACAGTTTACCAAGCTAGAGTGTTCATCCTCAAATGTTCACCGGAACATGAGAGCTAAAATTGATATTCCTTTCTAGAACGAGATGAGTGAGAGGTTCTTTTATTTTTCACCTCCCAAAAACTATCGAAGCGGG
>ERZ772942.545-NODE-545-length-16242-cov-4.139371_pt1 | contig 16242 bp, 8 predicted proteins | sample MGYA00511135_ERZ772942 | MGnify/ENA primary metagenome ERZ772942 (study PRJEB29015, sample SAMEA2738099) | human oral metagenome | biome: human oral; feature: human-associated habitat; material: saliva | place: China | collected 2265 ... | reverse complement strand
TCAAAGGGCCCAACGTGCAAATAAAAAAGCCCTTATGGAACGTGAGAGAAGCGATGAGAGACAAGAACTGGAGGAAAAAGGACAAAGTATATAAAGGTCATTGTAAAAGCAATGACTTTTTTTGTTGAAAAATGGAATTATATTGTCCCTTTAACTGGAATTTCTTGGTTATTGCATAGAATAGAAAGATAAAAAGAGAAAGGAGAAGAAAAATGAAGCTATTATTTCCAGATGTCGCAATTGAAGACTTTGATTTCTCAGCCGAATGGTTAATTACGGCAATGAATGCTGATAACAAGCAAGTGCATTTTGAGGGTCAAGGAAGAAATTCTGATTTAGAAATGGTTCTAGATTTTAAGGAAAATTCTGAGCTATTTGAATCTTTTTCAGTAGGGGAATTGGTTCACTTAGATCCAGAAACGTTTCTACAAGCAGAGAAAGAGCCGTATAAACCACAGTATGAAGGATTTTAAGGAGATTTTATATGACAGAACAAGAATCAAGACGTGGGAAAACTCGTAGAGAACGTGTTGAATTTGCACGTTCTAGAGATATTTTGGATGTTGCAAACGAGCTTCAGATGGAGCTGGTTCGATCTGGACGAGACTATCGATGGAAAGAACATGATAGCCTAGTTATTTCACCTGATAAAAATTTATGGAAATGGTTTTCTAGAAATACAGGTGGTGATGCGATTTCTTTGGTTGAGACGATAAAGGAAGTAGATTTTAACCAATCGGTAGATTTTTTAAATGATGGAAATTTTAAAGAGTTTCAACTGGTTGAAAGGCCTCAAGAAGATTTTAAATACTATCTTGAGAAATACGAGCAGCCGTTATCAGCTGGACGAGACTACTTACGAAATCAACGTGGTCTATCAGATGAAACGATAGATTATTTTTTGGAACAGGGTGTTTTAGCCCAAGCTAATGCCAAACTTGACTACTTTGCGGAAGGTAATGGCGGAAATTCAACAAATGCGATTGAGCCAGTTATTGTCTTCAAGTCTCTTTCTTCTTCAGGTGAAGTTGTTGGAGCCTCTTTACAAGGAATCCAGGAGAATTGGGAGAAGTGGCCAAAACATGGATATGCTAAAGTGATTATGAAAAACTCCGATCCTATGACTGGTATTCATGTTGATATTGGCAGTCCAAAACGATTGATTTTCACTGAGAGTCCAATTGATTTAATGTCCTACTATGAATTGCACAAAGATAGTCTTCAGGACGTCAGATTAGTTTCTATGGATGGTTTGAAAGAATCGACTATTGGCCGTCATCTATCTCAAATTCAAGCTGAAATTTCAGGAAAACCACTAAGATGGACACCTGAACAATTGGCAGACGGACTTCAAGTAGCTATTGATCATCACTTTTTTGAAGATGGGAAAAATGCGGATTTAATCACCCTAGCTTTAGATAATGATAAAGCAGGTAGAACATTCATTCAAGAATTGGAAGCAAAAGGAGCTGTTATCAATTCGGATCTACCAGAACTAAGACCAGGGCAAGATAAAACGGACTGGAATGATGTTCTAAAGAATCAACAGGAAGAAAAATCTGATAGTCGAAAATCAGAATTTGAAGAAAAGGCTGAAGCAACTTTATCAGAATCAAGTCCCTTTCCTGATACCAGCCACCTATCTCCTGAAGATGCAACATGGTTGAAGGAAAATTGGAATAATATTTCTTTTTCTGTTCAGTCAACTAGACCCTCTGAAACAGATCCGACTACGAAAGAAAAACATATTCCAGACAATCAAGAATCTATTGCCAATACAGAGGAGGATGCTGGAAGAACGATGAGCTACGAAGAGGTGAAACGGGAAAACGAAGCCTTAACTAAGAAATTAAATAATCGGGTTCAATCTGGAGAATTATCAATCGAATTTGCACCAGATTTCTATCTGTATGATGTCTTTGCAAAGTTAGGAAATAGCCATCCTACAAAATATCTCAATGATAAGCGAATGGAAGTGTTGTCTCCTATTCATTCACTTTTAAGCTCTATTGATGATCGAACGGTTGATTTATACAAGACAAAAGGGACTCCTGAGCAGGATTCCTTGTATCAAGCATTGAAACCTCATCAGAGAGCTTTGGGAGTAGATATTTCAACCCAGTTTATTGGTGAACTTGCAATAGCAGCCTACAATACCAACAAGCAGATAGAAAGCCTTTCAAGTGACAGTTTTGGCGTCTATTTTGGTGAAAGAACCCTTGATAATCTATCACAATCGGTTGAGCGAATGTTGGAGTATCCATTGATTGAATCCGGAACAAGAGACTTTGCCCATGGTTTTGTGACAACACCAAATACACTGTACCACTATCTGGATGAGCAAGAGGGAGAAGTGGTGTTAAACCGTGAATTATTGGATAACTTGATGTCACGTCTTGAGACTCATCCTATTAAGATAATGGAGGATTCAGAAGAAGTGGAGCCAGTTAGACCAGTGATTGTTCTAAAACAAGATGAGCTATACAGCGATTATTGGCGTGTTTATCAAAGCGACGGTGAGCTTGAATTCTATTTATTTGAGGATGGTCAGTTTGGCTATCGCCAATATGGTTCACTTAGCCAGAAAGAAGATAATATTGTTTTTAAATACCATTCAGAACCAGGTAAAACGGAGTTTCTAGCTACTCAAATGGGTTATGATAGTTTAAAATACATTGTTGTTAAAGATTGGGAGTCTCTTTTTGATGAAAATAAAGCGTTACTGCGAGAAAACTACGTTTTTGACGACTTAGAAAACTTCTTGAAAAAGTCGAATTATTTTGAACTAGATTACTGGACTTTCAATAGTGGATTGAAAGAAGATGAAGAGTTTTTAAACGAGATTACAAAAAAAGCTCATGATCAAAATCAAGAGCTTTCTAATAACACTGGGGGCGAACTATTGAATCGCAATTCCAGTTTTTTAGGAGTGGAAACTCCAGGGACAGCACCGCAGCCCGTTGAGAAAAATTCTCAACCTGATTTTCCTGCCAATGTTCATCTTCATTTTACCATCGATGAGGATCGAATGTCAAATAAAATATTCAGAAAAAACATGCGGACGTTAAATTTATACGCAAACGCAATGAGAGACTCGGCTCAATGGTATCTAAAAGAAATGTCAGGGACAAGTATCCATTATGTTTATAGGAATCCAGAAGAAAAGCAATTCCAAATTCTAAATGTTAAATTTGACAAGAAAAATTGGATGCACTTAACTGGAGTAACACCTGTATATAATGAGTGGGTAGAACATTTGTCTGAGTCATTTGTTGAAGATGTTGCAGCTGGAAAAGGGCATTTCAAAGATTTAAAATTTGCGCAGGGAATGTCGGATAAACTAAAAGTTTTGAACTTATTACCTGAGGTGATAGAGTCAGACTCCTTTGTGTTTAACGATCTTTCATCTGTAAAGAAATTTAATAATCTGGATCTTTCAAAAGCAATTAGACCAGAAGATACTGATTTGTTATTGTTATTCAAAGAAAAGGAATTTACTCATGTCCCTGCATCTTTAATGAGAGTGAAGGGTGATTTAAGTAAGCAACTGGAAGATATAGATACTGGCACAATTCTCGGTGTCTATAGAGAAAGAGATGGTCACATTGAGCAACTGTCAATTAATGAGGAATATGTTAAAGATGGTGGCGAGGAAATGTTATCTGTCTTAAAAAATAAACAGTATGAGGAGGTTTCTGAAGAACCTGAACCACCAGCTCCAGAGAATACACTGAATAAAACCTCACTTGATTCAGCTACCTTTACTCAAGTCTTAGATACTGTCTATAATTTAGGTGTGCCTAGTGATATCTCAAAAACGCCAGACGAATTTCATCAAGCCTGGAATCAATATCTTGACTATGCGAAGAAATACAATGATGAATTTGATCAGATTGTTGCTGCAGCTGGGAAAGATCATCTCCTAGATACAAATTCAGATTTTTATAAAGAATGGCAACAAGATCATATTTATAAGGAAAACTACCATGTACGTCTCCAATGGTCTGAGGATCGCCCAGATGGGCCGAAATTGCCATTTAAAGAGACCGAGCTGATATCTTATCAAGATTTCGCTAGGGAGCTATATAAGGCCAATCAGGACTTTTATCCAATTCATCAAGAAGGAATGAAACAAGTAACTGCAGGCAATACTGAAGACTATATCCCTCCTACCAAAATTAAGTTTGATGTCTATGCTCCAGGTGGTGAAGTGATTAAGGAGGGAATTCGTTATGATATTGGAGATGAGACTACACCAATTTCACAAATGCTAGGATTAGGCTATCGTCGACTCAACGGTCAATCTGAACTAGCATCGATGGATGAAGAAATTCTTTCTCAGCTGGAAAATAGAGTGGTGAATAAGGAAATTTCCCAGGAAGCAAATGAATCATCTCGATTGATAGAAGAAGGAGAAGGTCAAACTCCAGATACAAGAAAAACGGTAGCTTTTCAATCTTCTAAGCAAGAAACTAAAACTAATTTGCTTCAGCGTGTAGAGGAGATTCTGAAAGAGGAACCTATTTCGGATTTGGAGACCCCTGAAGTAAACTCAACTAGCATTGATTATGCTACTTTAACGCCTCATGAATTGAGTGAGGTTGCTTTCCAAAAAGTGAGAGAGTACACAGAAACACCAGAACGGTTAGAAGAGTATCTGAATTTTATGAGTAAGTTTCCAGAACTCTCACCTAGAAATGTCGCTTTGATTCAGGAACAGTGGCCAGGAGCGAATGCAGTCGCAACCTATAATCAATGGCAATCGATGGGGGAAGTTCTTGGGATTACTTCAGATCAGGTATTTGAAACTAGAAATACCTATACCAATAAAAAAACAGGTCGAACAAGAGAAGTTGTTCATAACAATCTTTCGGTTAAGACAGGAGAAAAATCACATATTACCTTGTTTAGACCTATGATGGTTGAAATGATTCCTGTATTGGATGAAAATGGGAACCAGGTGAAAAATGGAAAAGGAAATCCAAAATATAAAAGACTTTCTGAAGCGACACCTGAAGAAAAGGCTTTGAAGAAGGAAGGAAAATTGAAATCTCGCTTCTTCCATGAAAGAGATTCAAATACAGGCTTAGCTAAATTCGCTACGTATAAGGTATTTGAGTTGTCTCAAACAACCTTGAAGCCTGAATTTTATCCAAAAGCGATGCCAAATCGTCACTATGATTTTAATTTGGATCATGTTCGTACTAAAGAAGTGCTAAAAGGACTTTCCGATTATGCAAATAGTATCGGTGTAACCATCTATCAAGACAATGCAAAAGAGTTGAGGAGTGCGAAGGGAGCTTTTTATCCAGATGAACAAAAAATACTTTTGAATCCAGATAATACTCCTGGAGAAGTCGTTGCAACCACCATTCATGAGTTGGCGCATGCTAGTCTACATAATCCTAAACTTGCTAACTCGTATAAGGAAGATGTCTCAAAAGATCGTAGAGAACTTGAAGCTGAGATGACAAGTTATCTCGTTTCTAAGCATTTTGGGTTAGATACCTCTGAGAAAGCCATTCGCTATATGGCAATTTGGACCGATAATTTGACCTCTCTTGACGATCAACAACTAGCGCAATCTATGAAACGGATTCATGGAACAGTATCTAAGATTGTAAAAAGTGTTGAACAACATACAAAGCCTTATCAGTTAAACAGACAGGTGGTACAAAATCAAAATTTTATCCAAAGCCCAAAGAAGGGGCTTAAAGTCTAGAAAGAGCGCTCTTTAAGAGCCTCTTTTTTGTGTATAAAGTTATATAACTTTATGTGCTGTTTTTTGATATCAACTCACTCTATTCTTTGTCGATGTCCCTTTACAAAAGATTTTTTAATTATAGCTTACAATGACAGAAAATGAAGTAGAAGGAGAATGATATGGTTATAGTTATTCTGGCTGAAAAAGAGAAACAGGCAGAAGCTTACGCTACAGCTTTGGGACAATTTAGTAAAAAGAAAGGTGTCTATGTCATTAGGCATTCACCCTATTTTCCAGCTGAAGTACATGTGGTGGCTGCTGAAGGGCACCTATTTGAATACAGCGAACCAGACAACTGGTCACTTGATAAATTACCTCTTACAAATGTTTCATTTAAGCAACATCTGAAAGAGGACAAGGATTCGAGAGAAAAATTTAAGAGAATCTATGATGAAGTGGTAGCAGCGGATCAAGTGATTATTGGGACGGATGCTGATAGAGAAGGAGAGCGTATTGCGTACTCTATTTTATCGCACATACCAGGAGGCAAGGAGAAAATTTGGAAACGGCTTTGGGCAAGCTCCATGACAAAGAAGGCTCTTCAAAAAGCTTTTCAGGAATTGAAGGAACCTTCAGAAACCTACAATTACTATTTAGAAGCTGAAGCACGTGCACAAAGTGATTGGTTGGTAGGAATGAACCTATCACCTCTTGCAACACTTGATCTTCAAGCAAGAGGACAACTCTCTCGAACAAAAGGTAGCCATCTATCGGTTGGCCGAGTGCAAACACCAGCGGTCAGACTAGTTTGTGAGAATGATTTAGAGATTCGCAACTTTACTCCAGAAAAATATTGGAAGCTTCAGCTGGAGGATAAGGAAAATGGGGTATTCTTTACTACCAAAGATAAAACTAAAGATAGTGAAGCTATTTTAGCCTCTTCAAGGGGATTATCAACCACCTCTGTTATTTCTTCAGTTGAGGTAGAAAATCAACAGAAATCCGCTCCACAACTATTTACCTTGTCAGCATTACAAAGTTTTGCAGCAAGCGCCTGGAAATTTGACTCAGATAAAACTGAGAGCATTGTTGAAGGGCTGTACTTGGAAGGTTTTCTCTCCTATCCACGACCAGACTCAGAATACATCAGTCATTTTGAATTTGATGATTTAAAAGAAAATCTATCTGCCTATCAAAAAGCCATTAATTGTCATTTTCAGCCAGCGTTTTTGGAGCCTAGAGAAGATTATGTTAATGATGAAAAAGTTTCTGGCACGAGCCACTCAGCCTTGATTCCGACTGAAAGAATTCCAAACCTTTCAAATTTAAAAACTGACCAACGACTGATTTATGAAGCAGTTGTGAAGCAGGCAATATTAATGTTTGCGGATGATTGTCATTATTCAACCAAAACAATTGAAGTAGAAAATAATGGTTTTGTTTTTAAAACAAAGGGTAGAACGCTTCATAAGTTGGGATGGGCTGAATGGAGTTCACGAAAGGTAAGAGGTCCTGTTGAAGTTCCTGATTATCAAGTGGGAGATAAAATTGATACACAGGTTCATATTTTAGGGGGTGAAACAAAACCACCTAAAAGACTAACTGAAAGCCAATTGATTGGCCAAATATTTCCTAAATATGGCTTGGGAACACAAGCCACTAGAGGAGAAATCATTAAAAAAATTCAAAGTAAGGGTTATGTTGTTAAAGATAAAAAAACAGGTCAACTAACGCCTACCAACAAAGCCTATCTACTTATCAATTATCTCTATGACAATGAGTTTTCTGATCCAGAGACAACAGGAGGCTGGGAAATGTTTCTATCTCAGATAGGAGAAGGGACAATTAATCCACGAGAATTTGTGGATGCGATAAAAGATAAGCTCACTCTTCAAATCAAGGAAGTAAAAGAAAGAGGTGATTAAGTGTGACTACTGAAGAAAAGAAAAAAACACCCTATTTAGATCGTTATACAGATAATTTGACAGAAAAAGTTTCAAAAAAAGCAGAAGATTATCAGGTGTACGGACGTGATAAAGAAGTAGAAGCTGTTCAGACCACTCTTCTCAGACGAACTAAGAATAATCCTATTTTGGTAGGAGAAGCTGGAGTTGGAAAAACAGCTATTGTTGAAGGATTTGCTTTAGCCATTTTAAGAAACCAGGTATCTCCCAAATTAAAAAACTTGACCGTGCGCTCTCTGGAACTATCTAGTTTAATGTCAGATGAGGATGGAGGATTTATTGTTAAGTTTAAAAAAATTATTGAGGAGATGGTAGAAACCAAAGGAGAGAATCTTCTCTTTATTGATGAATTTCATACTATTGTTGGTGCTGGTGGTTCAGATAAGGGCGCTTTGGATGCTGGAAATATTATTAAACCAGTTTTGTCACGTGGCGAGATGCAATTGATTGGCGCAACTACTTTAGATGAATTTCATGAATATATTGAAACGGACCGAGCGCTTGAGCGAAGGATGCAGCCAATTAGGGTTTCTGAACCAACAACTACTCAAGCGATTGAAATTCTTGAGCAAGCTAAAACTATTTACGAAAATTTTCACCAGGTGTCTATTAGTTCTGATGCTGTAAAACAAGCTGTACTTCTATCCGTCCGCTACATACCTGATCAATTTTTACCTGATAAAGCCTTTGACTTAATAGATGAAGCAGCGACAATTTGTTCTACAAATGGATTAGGTCATGTCAGGAAGCAAGAAATTGCAGAGGTGCTGAAAAATAAAACAGGTATTCCTGTCACGACGATTTTGAAAGGTAACAAGGAAAGACTGGATGGTTTAAAAGAAAAGCTGTCACGACGTGTTAAGGGCCAAGATGAGGCTGTAGATGCTGTTGTGAACGCTATAACTGTTGCACAAGCTGGTTTACAGGATCAAAGAAAGCCCTTGTCTTCCTTCATGTTTCTAGGCACTTCAGGAGTTGGGAAAACAGAGCTTGCCCTGGCACTAGCAGAGGGGATGTTCGATGATGAGGAGGCAATCATTCGTTTTGATATGTCTGAGTATAAGCAAAAAGGAGATATTACAAAACTGATTGGCGATCGTCAAACGAGAACGAAAGGTCAATTGACTGAGAAGGTTAAACAAAAACCTTATAGCGTTATTCTGATCGATGAGGTGGAGAAAGCACACTCAGAAGTTGTAGATTTATTTTTGCAGGTGCTTGATGCAGGACGTTTGACTGATTCAACTGGAAGGCAAGTGAGTTTTAAGAATACGATTGTCATTATTACTACGAATATTGGTTCTCAAAAAATTATTAATCAGTATGAATTGAAAGGGAATTTTAAAAAGCTAACCGACAGGGACAAAGTTCAGTTTGAAAAGAGCATGACGTTGGAGTTGGAAACTAGATTTCGACCAGAATTTCTCAATCGAATTGAATATAAATTGATTTTCAACATGTTAGACGAGGAAGTGAATAAGGAAATTATTGTCAAACAACTATCAGAAATCGAAGAAAGAATGAAGAATCAACAGTTGACTCTTTCTTATGAAGAAAGTTTGGTTACTTATTTATTGGATGTAGGAACAAATATAAAAGATGGTGCACGGCCACTTGAAAGAGTGATTAAGCATAAAGTACTTCCTTTAATTTCTAAAGAGTTTCTGAACTTATCTGATCACAATCAAGAGTATCATTTTCATCTTTGGGTAGAAGGTGATGCGCCAGATGAGCATCACCGTGAAGATAAAAGAGAAATATTATTTGAAGTCGAAGCTGAAAAGACGTCATTTGGTGAAGCATTATTTTCTTAAAACTCACCTTAAAAAAATGATTGTCCCTTTAAAAAATTTTTTTCAATTATCTATTATACTAACGTTGTCAAAAAAACAAAGGAGGATTTCTATGAAAAATTATTTGACAAGACAACTTCAGCAAGTAAAAACAAAATCACAGATGTTTTTATTGAGCCTTTCCCTGTTCCTAACAGGATCTACAGTCTATGCGGACGATCCATTTGCTAAGTCGGATAACTTGGCGAAACAAGGAATTACAAAAGTTCAGCTGGTCAGTATTGGACTATTTGGACTAGCTACCGTTGTCACTTCGCTCATTTATGCGTTTGGTGGACGAGAGTTAAAAGCCTCAATGAAAAAACATTGGGTATCAATTGCAATTGCAATTATTGGTGTTTCAGCAGGACCAAGTATCGTTGAATGGGCTTTTGATTTCGTGAGAAATTAAGGGGGGATATATGGCTTTTCCACTCTTTAATAAAGGTCGCTGTACGATTACAGATGATCTATTTTTAGAAATCACCTGGGAAGATGGAAAAGGCCCAGAGGATGATCGTGAGTTGCTTGCTATCATTGAAGTATTGGATCATAGTTCTGGTTATTCTCAGAGGATTTCAAAAAATTTCCCCTACCTAACATTTCAACAGGCCGAGTTGTTATTTAGAGAGTTGAAACAGATGTATGGTCAGTTTCAGCTGAAAAAAGTAGCAATCGCCCATCTGGAAGGGAAAAGCGTGGTGACAGAAGGAGAGGTTTACGCTAGTCCCTTCCTCATTACAGAAGACTATGAAAACCTCTTGCTTCCCCTCATTCAAGCGATACTAACTCGCTCTGAATTTGCAAATTACAGCTATCAAGAAAAAAGGGAGTATTTTGAGAACCAGATTTATCCTGTATATAAACAAAGTATGGGATTGTCCGATTCTTCTCTTCCTCTTTTCCCAGCTGAAGGTGAGACGATGGCTGTTTCACAACCCAATCGCCTGCCACCTGTTCCAAATGCAAGGGATCAAACAGATGTTGTGCCTCCCGTATCTCAAAAGCAGTCAGTTTCTCTGAAGAAATTTTATCTATTCTTAGGTGTTTTGGGAGTGTTATTAGTAATAAATATCATTTGTGTATTTTTTGCTTTCGCTCAACTGTCAAACCAGTCAGAAAAAGTAAATTTCTTATATCAGGAACAAAAAAATACTCAACTTATCGTTTCAACGAAAAATGAAGTTGATGTATTTAGCCGTTATTTCTTACCTTCTTATTACTCGGGCAAAAAAGAAAACCTAGTAGATTTTCTTTCTGAAGGTGATGCAAAATTTACTAAACCAAAAGAAGGAATTTTACAGTCCGTTATTTTAGAGAAATTGAATTATGATTCAGAAACTCAAAAATATACGGTTTCCTATATCCTGTCCGTCAAAAAAGGGGATAAATCATCTAGCGTTAGATTAACTTTTGATGTAAAAGCTTCTGATTCTTCAAAATATGGATTTGTTGTAGAAACAGAACCAAAGGAATCAAATTATCTTAAAAATTAGAAAAGGAAAAATCAAAATGAACAAGAACAAAAACCAAGTATTAGCTACACTCGCGCTATCAACACTCGTACTTTTACAAGCTAGCGGATTTGCATCGGCAGACGAACTTGCGCCAATTGATTCTTCTGCTCCAACAACGGAAGTGGTTACGCCAACAGCACCAAGTGCTTCAACAGAAACAGAGGCTCCAGCAGTTCAGTCAACAGAGCCTTCGGTTACTCCAGTTGATCCAACAGCTCCATCAGACAAGGATAACGCAGGAAGCCTTGACGGAGTGCCAGCTGATAAACCAGCACCTTCAGATAAGGCGCAAGACAAGGATAATGCAGGAAGCCTCGATGGTGTTCCGACACCATCAGATAAACCACAAGACAAAGACAACGCAGGAAGTCTTGACGGAGTGCCAGCTGATAAACCAGCCCCTTCAGATAAGGCGCAAGACAAGGATAATGCAGGAAGCCTCGTTGGTGTTCCAGATGAACAGCCAAAAACTACTGATCAAGCGAACCAACAAGGGAAGTCACAAATTGGAACCACTTCAAGCTCAACAGGACAAGTCGTCCATGATGTGACAAAAGCACCTGTTCAAACCAGCACAGGTGATTCCATTGTCAGTACTCAAAACGGAAATCTTGTCCTTGAAGATGGTTCTGTAGTTGCTCCTGAAGCACTTGGAGCTGTTACAAATGAAGACAAGATAATCAGTGTTTCAACTGCGGATGGTAAAATGGTAACTTTGCCAAACACAGGAACAGAACAAAGTTTCCCAGCTGTAATTGGTGGCATGTTGTTGACAGCAGTAGGTTACTTTTACAAGAAAAAACTATTTTAATTAAGAAAAGGAGAGATATATGACAGAAAAAACACAAGGACACGGATATTTCCGTAAGAAAAAATGGGCTAAAGGCCTGGTATCAGGAATTGCAGTTGCAGGTATTGTAGCCTTCTCTGCAGGTTCTGTATTGGCGGATGAAGCAGTTCAGCCTGAAATTGAAAACGACAATAACATGTACGCTACACAAGCTGGTAAAACAACAGGAAGCCAGTCCGTAGCGATTGATAATAGTGCAGTCACAAAGGCTGCTGACAAGGCTAAACAAGCTGGAGTAGTGGTATCTGAGACATCAAGCATTGATAAGGGTACAAATACTACCTCATCAAGTCTTGAACAGTCTAAGGCTGAGATTAAACAAGACCAGACTAAGCAAATAAAGGCACTTGAAGAAACGACTGAAAAACAAGTTCAAAACAATGAAGCCTTTAAGGAAGCGCAGGAAGCCATTCAAGCTAATAATAGCTTTGTGGCCACTGAAAAAGGCAAGCACGAACAATCAACAACTGTTACAGTGACGAATGATGGTTCGACTGCCACAGATGGGACAGCGACTCAAAACAACAAAGCTACTCAAACAGCTAAGAAAGTCTTAGCAGGAAATCAGCAAGCTGTCTCAACCTACCTGGAAGAAAAAGGGAAGTACGAAGCTACTGTCAAACAAGCTACTGAATTAAATCAAGCAGTAGAAGCTGCTGCAATAGATTTGGAGAAAAAGGATGTAACGGTTAAGGTTGTGACACGTACCGTTTCTTCAATCGCAGAAGTAGAAGAATTGAAGAAACAAAATGACAAAGCTATTGCAACTGCAAAAAGCAAAGTGGAGCTTAACAAAGCCATCATGGCTGCCTATGCAGAGAAGAAGAATGCTAGTGATCAAGTTAATCAAGATGCTGATCGTAAATCAACAGATTTGAAAAACTCTGGTGTACTTTTAACCTCTAAAACACAGGAAGTTTCTTCAGCTGATGAAGCGAAGCAAATTGGGGAACAAAACCAAGCAGCTTATGACAAAGCTAAGCAGACCCAAGCGGAATGGCAGAAGAAGTACGATGAGCTTCGAGCTAAGACAAGCACGGAAGGCTACATAAAAGAAGTAGTCTTGCAAGCCATTAGTGTTGCGACAGCAAATCCTGAAGCAACAGTGGAGTCCTCTGCTCCAGGAGCGCAGGTAACTACTAAAGGTTACATTCTCTCATCAAAAGGAACCTCAGGCTATGCTCGTATTCTTGACTCGACTAAAGTCTTGAAATACGAGGATGTTGGCACTGGATGGAAAACAGAAGTTGACTACACTAATCTGAAAGGTTTGACTGTTTCAACTGCAGATGGTAAAAAGCATGATATTTCTCGTATCCATCGAAAATTCGAGATTCTTAATCAAGGGAAGACAGGATTGAATGATGTCTATGTCTTGAATGACCCAACAGAAGGATTCGTAGTAGCTCGTAACGATGGAACCGGTGTACCAGCAGACTACATGAATTTCTTGGTTACGGATACCTACTACTACAACGTGGATGGGAAAGAAGTAGCTTTCAAAGCAAGTGAAAAGACTCCTGCAACCCTGACCTATTCTTCACTCAATCACAATCGTATTGGTTGGGAAGGTGCGAAAGCCATTAACGGAACTCATGTTGAAATTAACGGCTCAACTGTAAGCTATAACAAGAATAATGGTTATGTTCGCGCTGAAGGCTACAACGACCAACAAGATGTGGGGCATCTTTGGGATAAATCTGACTCACCTTACCAATACAAGGGAGCTGCACTTGGTGTCTTTAAGGAAGGGACAGCCTTCACATCCGAATTTATCCAATGGGATGGACCAGATAATTCAGGTGGCCAAACTTTCTGGTTTGCTTTGAATACGAAGGCTTTAGCGCCGGTTGTTGGAGTTCCAGCTACTGCAACCATTACTAAAACAACCGTGAAGCCAGTTAAGACTGAACCTGTATCAGCTGAATTGGTCAATGCGAAAAATCCAGCCAAACCAACCTTGGCGCTTAAAACTCTATCTGAAACTAAAAATCAGAAGTTATCCGCAAGCTATCACGGTTACAAATTGCAGTATAAACCTACTGTCCGCAAGTCTGTATCTGACACAGATAAAACGAATACAGATGGCCAAACAGTTGCTAAAAACGATACGCAGCTCTACACATTGAATCATGACAATATCTATGCGAACCTTAAAAAAGGTGACAAGATTACTATCATTGATCCACTCGAAGCTGGAGCAGTTCCTGATGTAGCTGTGACGAAAGCAACTGCAGAGAAAGCGGGATGGAGCGTTGCTTATGATGCAGGAAAGAATACTTATACCTTTACTGCAACCTACGAAGGGAAGCGCTTAGAAGCTCCTGTGATTACCTGGAAACCAATCTATGACAAGGGCTTCTATGACAACACTTATAAAGTGTTAGTGAATAACTATGAAGTTTTCTCAAATACTGTTACGAACTACACTCCAAGACCTCCAAAACCAGTCAAATCTGTGTTAGATCATTCTGGAAAGGATATCAATGGTGCTAAAACATTTGATCGTAACGTGACCTTCCGCTTGATGACAGACTACAGTTCTTATGCCAAAACTCTTGCTTCAGCGAGCGCACTTGGTAAGGAGTTTGCAATCTTAGATGATGTTCAAGACAAAGCCTTCACAGTTGACCACAGCAAGATCAAGGTGACTGCTGCTGGTAAAGACGTGAAAAACCTATTTGACATGTATCATGTACTTTCAGATGCAGGACGTACTGATGCAATCAATAAAATTTTGAAGGAATTGAACTTGCAACCTAAAGGTGAGTTCTATCTCTGGGTAGCCAAGGATTCTAAGAGTTTCTATCAGAACTACGTGAAACCAAATAAGAATGTTACTGTTGATCTTCCAGCCAAATTCTTGGTTAAAGCAGGGGAAAAAGTCGAGAATGACTTTAAACAGATTGACTTTGGGAATGGCTATCAATCAAACCTTGTGACTGTCTCAGTTCCTGATGTGAAGCCAGAGAAACATGCCCTGGATCAAAAGGATAATAAGAAAGTCTTGGACGGTCAAGAGGTACAGATTGGCCAATACATCCGCTATCTACTTGATGGCGTAACTGTTCCAGCTAAACACGATAGCCTCTTCCAATATGACGGTAGTGACCAGTTAGATGTGGTTCATGATCGATATACAGGTAAGTGGCAAGGCATTTTCAAGGGTACAGAGTACACAGCTGAGAAAGACCTTATCTTGCCTTATGATGTCATCCTGAAGGATGGTAAAGTAGTCAAAGCTGGTGACAAGATTGTCAAAGGTACAGCTTATGCCTTCTTATTTGAAGTGAACCAGGATACAAATCCTGACTTCCTCAAGAAGATTGTGGCCGTCAAATGGGACGAAAAAGCAGGCAAATGGTCGTATGTTATCAATCAAGACTTCCTAAACTCTCTAGGCGTTAAAGGAACCTTTGATGCCGACTTCTACATCGAGGTAGAACGTATCTCGGCTGGGAAGGTTGAAAATACCTTTATCAATACAGTCAATTTACAAGAGATGACGGCGAAAGTGACAACAACGCCAGAACCTCCAAAACCAGAGCCTAAAGAACCAGGCAAGCCACAACCGCAGCCATCACTTCCAAATACAGGAACAGCAGCAAGCATGCTTCCAGTTGTGGGAATGATTTTGGGATTGTTGGGTCTTGCAGGTTTTCGTAAGCATAAAAAATAGAACATCTAGTAATTCCCCCTCATCCATGGTATAATGAAGCCATAAAAAGAGGGGGGAGAGAGATGATAAAGGACACGAAAATGGATGCACATGTGACTAGAAGTGGTTATAGATACTACACTCCAACTCAAAAAAATCAGAAGTTACCAGGTCTGAAGAAGAGAAGAAGTGGAAACAAGGCCTACGTTGGCTAGGAAAAGCTGTCTGGTCAGTAATGGAAACCCTACCGAGTGTGATTGCGAGAGCTGCCGTTTTGATGGTTGCGACTCCACTCATGTTTCTCCTCTTTATCTTTAATCTGATTAAGAGATTGATTGCGACAGACATTTTTCTACAGATTTTACAGCCGAAACGGCACTTTCTCAATCGAATGAGAGTCTTGTAACCCGCACACTCTAAATAGGGAATTTTTGATTCTTTCTGGAAGTCATATTTAGTCATTTGTCCTTGGAAGTGAGGGCATTTAGGAGCAGGATAATCCAGCTTAGCGATGATTTCTTTATGAGTTCCAGCATCTAGAACATCCAAAATAGTAATGTTCTAGTCTTTGATTCCCAGTGTGTTTGTGATAAAATTGAATGGTTCCATATAAGTCTTTTTAATGATGGTTTGGTCGCTTTTCATTATAGATCTTATGGGACTTTTTTCTACAACAAATAGGCTCCATCATTCCTACAGTGGTTTTACCCACTACAG
>ERZ772942.544-NODE-544-length-16255-cov-4.252222_pt1 | contig 16255 bp, 19 predicted proteins | sample MGYA00511135_ERZ772942 | MGnify/ENA primary metagenome ERZ772942 (study PRJEB29015, sample SAMEA2738099) | human oral metagenome | biome: human oral; feature: human-associated habitat; material: saliva | place: China | collected 2265 ... | reverse complement strand
AGCAATAAGGCTTGAACAAAGTGAAAGCCAGCGTCTTGAGGCGCTGGCTTGTAATTGGGCTTATAGCCCTGGTTTAAACTACCCGTTAGACGGGTGGTCATGATTTGTTTTATTTAAAAATCAAATATTTAATAAGAAAAAAAGTAAGTATACCCAAGATAAAAATGATTAGTTTTTTCATTTCATTCTCCCCCTTATTTTTCTATTTCACTTGTAGTGTATTCTTGTTTTTCTCAAAAAAACAGTCTTATTTTTAATATTTTTTCTGATATAATAGTGATTAAGGGCTTTCATTATTGGGAGTAAGATGTGATGAAGAGCAGTATTACAATGGAAATTTCAGAAAAGACATGGGAAATTGATGGATTCCTATGGCTTCATTGCCCTGTTTGCGGACATGAAGTGATAGACTATGATATTTGTGATGTATGTCATTGGCAGAATACAGGTATTATAAATATTGATGGTGGACCAAATAAAATGACACTTGCAGAAGCAAAAGAAGCATATGCTAAAGGTTTACCAATTCGATAAGGAGCACCTAGAGCCCATCTAGGTGTTTTTTCTTGTTCATTACAAGTATGTTTAAACTTAAGAAACTCATTCAACAAGACTCAAAAGTATGCTAAGTATATGTAATATGTTAAAATCAAAGAAAATAGATGATTAAAAGGGGTTAGGAAGATGAAAAATATTTCAGCAGCAGAATTTCAAAAAGTAAACCAATCAGAGGAAGTCGTTTTAATTGATGTTCGTGAAAAAGATGAGTATCAATCTGGTCATATTCCTGGAGCAGACAATTTTCCATTAAGTAAATTAGGAACATCCTATACAAATTTAGATAAAAATCAACCTTATTATGTTGTTTGTCAAGCAGGCGGACGTTCTGCCAGAGCATGCGAATTTTTGGAAGCGCAAGGTTTTGATGTGGTCAATGTAACTGGTGGAATGAATGCTTGGCAAGGGGAAGTTGCTAAGTAGGAAAATTTTTCTATTGAACAGATAGCTCTCGGTTTCTCAATTTTCAATCGAATATTCAGTTTTGAATTTAAGTTCATTGGAAAATATGATAAAATGAAATAGAATTTGCGAAACTAGGAGGAGTATTGTGACGGGATTATTTATTACAATGGAAGGCCCAGATGGAGCAGGAAAAACAACTGTGATTGAAAAGCTTATTCCATTATTAGAAGAACGAACAAATGTGACCATTACTTCTACTCGAGAACCTGGAGGAAGTCGAATTGCAGAAGATATTCGACAAATTATTTTAGATGTTCAAAATGTAGAAATGGATGTTCGAACAGAAGCGATTTTATATGCAGCTGCAAGAAGACAACATTTAACGGATCGAATTTTACCAAATTTAGAAAAAGGTGGCATTGTATTTTGCGACCGATTTGTAGACAGTTCATTAGTTTACCAAGGAGTAGCTCGGGGAATTGGTGTTGAAGAAGTGTATCAATTAAATCAATTTGCAACAGCAGGAAAAACACCAGATGTGACATTATATTTAGATGTTCCAGCTGAAATTGGATTAGAAAGAATTCATTTAGCAAAAGGGAATCGTCAATTTGATCGATTAGATCAAGAAGGCTTACAATTCCATAAAATGGTTCGACAAGGATATTTGGATATTATCCCGACAGATCCTGAGCGTTTTATCCAAATTGATGCAACAAAAACAGTGGATGAAGTTGTGAAAGAATGTTTAACAGCTTTAGTAGACCGTTATCCAGAATATTTTACGAATGGAGAGAGATAATATGAAATTAATTATTGCAATTGTACAAGATAAAGATAGTCATTTATTAAGCGATGAATTTGCAAATGCAAATATTCGTGCAACTCGTTTATCAACAACAGGTGGATTTTTACGAGCAGGAAACACAACATTCTTAGTAGGAATTGAAGAAGAACGTGTGGAAGAAGTATTATCGATTATTCGTGAAAACTGTGAATCAAGAGAACAATTAACAACTCCTCCAGTACACTTGGATACAACATTAGAAGCAGGAATGTCAATGCCAGTTCCAATTCGTGTAGGTGGTGCAACAGTTTTTGTTGTTCCGGTAGATGCTTTCTATCGTTTCTAGTATGAAGATGTTGAAGCAATCTTTTATTCATGCAGTTCAAAAGAATCGCTTAGGTCATGCTTACTTATTTGAAGGAATGCAAGGAGTTGGAAAAAGAGAGCTAGCCCTATTTCTTGCCAAATTAGTTTTTTGCCAAGAACGTGACACACATGAAGAACCGTGTTTACATTGTGATTATTGCCGAAGAATTAATGAGGGAAATTTCCCTGATGTCATGGAGATTACTCCAGATGGGCAGACGTTAAAAGTAGACCAAATACGTGAGTTAAAACAACAATTATCCAAAACAGCAATGGAAGGACATATGAAAGTGTGTATTATCCATGATGTGGATACATTAACGACTGGTGCAGCAAATAGTTTGTTAAAATTTTTAGAAGAACCAGAGTCTTCGATATTATTTTTATTACTAACAAGCAGACTCAGTAAAGTATTGCCAACAATTCAATCTCGTTGTCAAATTGTTCATTTTGCAACACCTGTTATGGAAACTTTAACGAATCAATTAGAAGAAGCAGGAGTTATTCCTTCTGTCTCTCGTTTATTAGCAACATTGACAAGTGATTTGGATGAGGCATTAGAATTAGCCAATAGTGAATCATTCCAACAATTGCGTCAAGATAGTTGGCAATGGTATACACGAGTATTTCAAAATCGTTCGATGGCATTTGTAACGATTCAGTCGCAAATGATGCCATTACTGACTTCAAAAGCAGAAGGGCAACGATTTTTAGAATTATTATCCATTTATGTGAGAGATTCTCTTTATATGGCAATAGGTGCTAAAGAGCAAGTGATTCAAAAAGATAAAGCGACTACTTTGAAAACTATTGCGAATCAGTTAACTGTCCAAAAATGGATTGAATTACATGAAAAGACGAGTAAAGTGTTAGAAAAAGTGCAATCAAATGTAGGAATACAAGCTGCCCTAGAACAATGGGTATTAATGATTTCTTAGTAAGAAAGGAGAGATGGTATGACGAATCGTCAATTATATGACCGAGTAGAACAATTAAAAAGACAAGTTCATCAGCAATTAGAATTGTTAGAAGAAATTAGTCAAGAATTACAAGTGGTCATTGAAGAAAATCATAATTTAACGATGGAAAATCTTCACTTAAAAGAACGATTAGATACCATCGACGAATCTGTTCCAACGGATCAATCAAATGAGCAGGTGGAACAAAAGAAAAAACGCAGTCAGTCATTAATTAATTTGGAAAATATTTACGACCAAGGATTCCATATTTGTAATTTTTATTATGGAAAACGTCGTGATAACGATGAAAACTGCATGTTTTGTACCGAAATTTTATTTAGTGAAAAGCAATAATAGAATAACAGACTAAAAAACACTTTTCGATTAGTAGCAAGGACGCAAGCAGCCTCGCAAATGCGAGTCTCATGATACTACTGCTACGGGGAAGTGTTTTTTTAGTCTGTTATTCTGCTCTCCTTCATGATATTTGGTCGATACATCAATAACGTAGAATATTAGAATGCAAGGAATTTTTTCCGAAACAAAAATAACATGAGATTTGCTAAATAAGTCTGTTGAGACATTACGACTTATAGAAAATGGTTTGTATGCTTTTATTAATTGGTCAAAATCTTTATGAACATGATATTAATCTAAGATATGTAAAGTACGTAGAATACTAGCAACTGATGCATTTTCTCCGTAGCAAAAGTAATATAAGCCGTGAAATGGCTTATATTACAGGGAGAATTCGAGACCAAGGCTCGAATTCTAGCCATGAGACAGCGTAAGCTGGCTGCTGGCGACCTTGCTACAAATAGAAAATGCATCAGTTGCTAGTATTCTTTTTCTATTAAAGAAAGCAACATCTTAATAAAAGGAAGCAATATATTATGCATACTTTATCTTTCTATCAAAAATACAATCGTATATAATAAATATACGTAAGAAATAGGAGTGAAAGATATGAAACAAAAACCAAATGTTATTTTATTAATGGTGGATCAAATGAGAGCTGATGCGCTATCTTTTAATGATCCAAACCATTTTGCGATAACACCAACTTTAGATATGATGGCTTCTTTGGGATATAATTTTGAACAAGCCTATTCTCCTGTTCCGAGTTGTGTACCAGCACGTGCAGCCCTATTAACCGGAATGGATCAATCTTCTACGGGTCGTGTAGGGTATGAAGATGAAGTTCCTTGGAATTATACGAATACATTACCTCAAACATTTAGAGATTGGGGATACCAAACAGAGTGTATTGGGAAAATGCACGTTTACCCTTCAAGAAAAAGAATGGGATTTGACCATGTTGTATTACACGATGGGTATTTACATGTCGATCGAAAGTATGAGAAAGCTTATGGACAAAACTTTGAAGCTTCTAGTGATTATTTAGAATTTTTGAAAAAAGAATTAGGTCACGATATTGATATGATTGATGATGGTGTCAATTGTAATTCGTGGGATGTTCGTCCATGGGAATTACCAGAAAAATATCATCCAACAAACTGGGTAGTGAGCGAATCCATTCAATTTTTAAAACGTCGAGATCCTTCTGTGCCATTTTTCTTAAAAATGTCATTTGAAAAACCTCATGCACCTTTAAATCCACCAAAATATTTTTATGATTTATATATGGATGCATTGCCAGATGAAACAGATTTGCATATTGGAAACTGGGAACGACTAGAAGAAAAAATCCCAGACTTATATGCTCACCGTGGAAAATTAAAACCAGATGCTCAAAAAAGAATGTTAGCAGCTTATTATGGATTAGTTTCTCATATCGATAATCAAATTAGCCGTTTCTTAACAGCATTGCAAGAATTTGATTTAGATAAAAATACGATTATTTGGTTTGTATCCGATCATGGGGATCAATTAGGAGAACATTATTTATTTAGAAAAGCTTATCCTTATCAAGGAAGTATTAAAGTTCCATCATTTATTTATGATCCAGGAAATATTATTGCAGCTAGTCATAAAACGATTAAGCAATTAGTAAAATTACAAGATATTTTCCCTTCATTAGTAGATTTAGCACTTGGAGAACATGTAGAAGTGGATGGAAAGAGTGTGAAGCAATTATTATTCGGGCATTATGAAGGTTGGAGACAAGATTTCCATGGGGAACATAGTAAGGGAGAAGATTCTTGTCAATTTGTCTTAACTCAAGATTGGAAATTCATTTGGTATCCTGTGAAAAATGAATATCAATTATTCCATATGCCAACGGATCCAAATGAAATGAAGAATCTAATAACAGAAGAAAGTTATGCTCCTGTTATTGAAGAGTTAACAGCGAAACTTGTGCAATATTTACAAAATCGTCCGGAAGGATTTGTAAAAGATGGACAATTACATCAAGTGCCAGTAGAAGTGATTCGTGCGACTCTTTATAAGGAGGAGGCATAATGGAATTTGTTCAAATACCAGTAGGGAAATTCTTAATGGGAGATTCTACTCATCAAGGATTTGTAGAAGATTATGAAGGCCCAGCTGTAGAAAAAGAAGTTCATGCATTTGAAATGGCGAAAACTCCGGTGACGAATGCAGAATTTTTAGAATTTGTACAAGCAACTGGTTATCAAACTTTAGCGGAGAGATTAGGAGATTCCTATGTATTTCATTTATTGTTGCCTGAGGAAAAAAGGGAGAATTATCCTCATGTAACAGGGTCTCCTTGGTGGAAAGTCGTGCCAAACGCTCATTGGGCACAGCCATTTGGAGAAGGGTCTAGTATAGAGGGAATCGAAGATCATCCAGTTGTTCATATCGCATTAGAAGATGCTATTGCATATTGTCGATGGGCAAAGGTGCAATTGCCAACTGAAGTGCAATGGGAATATGCTGCTAGAGCAATGAGTACAAGTACATATCCTTGGGGAGAGGAGTTAGTACCTGAATCAGGCTATCGTGCGAATACATGGCAAGGAGATTTTCCAAATATCAATGATGCATTAGACGGATTTGTTGGAACAGCTCCTGTGTATTCTTTTGAACCGAATGATTTTGGATTATATCAAATGATTGGAAATGTTTGGGAATGGTGTAGTCATCCAAGAGGAATTGTTTTACCTTTAGTAGAAGAGAGAATTTCCTTGGATTCAATAAAACCTAGTGGAGAATTTGCCATTCGTGGGGGATCATTTTTATGTCATTGTTCTTATTGTAATCGATATCGAGTAGCTGCTAGAAATGGCGCCTTTGTAACGTCTACAACAAGTCATATGGGATTTCGTTGTGTTCGTTTTGAGGAGGAATCATATGTACGTAGCAATATATAGCATCATCGTCTGGATTGCGACTTTTATTGGCGCAATAACGGGATTAGGTGGAGGAATTATTATTAAACCGGCTTTTGATTTTGTTGGGTTAGATCAAGCAGCGATGATTAGTGTGTATTCGACAATTGCAGTGTTTTCCATGTGTATAGTTTCGCTTTATAAAAGATGGGATGATGTAAAAAATAGTCAGAGGAAAATTGCATTTGGACTTTCGATAGGATCAATTTTGGGAGGATTATCTGGGGAACAAATTTTCCAGATGGCTTTACAATATTGGGGGAATCGATTGGTGAGTTTATCTCAATCGATTTTATTAGTCATCATTCTACTGGGAATTATTATATATGCCTTTTTCCAAGAAAAAATTGCGACTCACTCCTTAAACCAATGGTTTGGGATTATGGTTTTAGGGTGGAGTGTAGGTTTAGTATCTGTTTTCCTTGGAATTGGGGGAGGGCCTTTGAATATTGTGCTGTTATTATATTTCTTTTCAATGAAATCAAAAGAAGCAGCTTTTTATTCAATTCAAATGATTTTCTTCGCGCAGATTATGAAAATGGGTTCTATTGTGACGCATTTGCATCAGATTGAGTGGAATGGGTTATTAGTGGTGTTGATTATTGTTTTTGCATTTTTAGGGGGATATTTTGGAACGAAAATTCAAAAAAAATTAACCCACCAACAAGTACTAACCTGTTATCATTTATTGATGATTTTATTATTATTTATCAATTTATATAATGTGTACCGACGGTTATAAAAAACAAAAAAAGTTTTTTAGCTGCAAGGTCGCCAGCAGCCTCGCTATGCGAGTCTCATGGCTAGAATTCTCCCTGTAAAATAATCCAATATGTATATTAGATTATTCTACTAATGCTACTAAAAAGCTTTTTCTGTATTTTGTATTTTGCACTATCAAGAATTTTTTCATTTATTTTGTGAAAGATGAATAAGAATAATAAAAACTAGAACAGACTTTTTTTAGTAGCAAAAATAATATTATCCAATAGGGTATATTGGATAATATTATAGGGAAATTTCGAGACCAAGGCTCGAAATTTAGCCATGAGACAGCATTAGCTGGCTGCTGGCGACCATGCAACTAAAGGAAGTCTGTTCTAGTTTTTGTTTACGTCAATTTATTCTTGATGTATCAATTTGTAAACGTCTTGTTTTTTTAGTTGGTTTTGTTTTGCTACCCATTTAATGGCGTCTTTTTGAGAAAGTTGTTGGTGTTCCATTGCCCATTGGACTTGTTCTTCTAAACTTAAATGTTCGCAAGAAGCAGTCTCTTCAGTCGCAACGCTAGTTGTTACCTCTTCAGGACGAGTAGTCCCAATTAAAATACAACATTCGCCTTTCAATTCTTCTTCCTCACAGAGTGTTTTCAATTCTATAGCAGTTCCACGAATAAATTCTTCATGCTTTTTCGTTAATTCTCGACATAAAACGACTTCTTTTTCTTCACCATAGACTTGAGCAATCAGACTAAAACAATCGTCTAATCGATAAGGAGACTCATATAAAATGACTGTTTCGCTATGACTCGATAAAGCAGTTAACTCAGCCACTCGATCCTTTTTCTTTCTAGGAAGAAATCCATAAAAATAAAATGGTTGAGGAACTAATCCTGATGCAATGAGTGCAGTAATCGCAGCATTAGCACCCGGTAATGGAATAACCGTAATTCCTTCTTGAATGCAAGCTTGGACAAGTTCAAATCCTGGATCACTAATTGAAGGAGTTCCGGCATCACTCACTTGAGCAATAGTTTTTCCTTCTTTTAACCATTCGATAACAGAGGGAATCCGTTCCTGTGTGTTATGTTCGTGGAAACTTTTTTGAGGAGTTTGGATTTCAAAATGATTTAATAATTTCTGAGTATGTCTTGTGTCTTCTGCAAGAATAAAATCGACTTCTTGTAATGTTTTAATTGAACGAAAAGTCATATCGTCTAAATTCCCAATAGGAGTAGGAATTAAGTATAGTTTCCCATAAGGGGATTCTTCAAAACTTTTTTGTCTCATGACAGTTCCTCCTGTTGTAATAATTGAATAATAGGCTTGGATGTTTTTCTTATGTTCACACCTTGCCCTGTTAGATAGTTTATTTTTTGGATACGCGTTTGTTGTTTAAAAGCATATTCTGCTTTCAGCGCTTCGGATTTTGTAGCATATTCTTTGGCATATAGTAGGGTAATGGGTAGTCTTGTTTTTGTATATTTAGCTCCTGTTCCATTATTATGAGCCATGATTCTTTTTTCTACGTTTGTCGTATATCCTGTATATAAAGTGTGATCTTTACATAAGGCAACATATATAAAATGTGTTCCCATTTCATTAACCCCATAATACTTCTTTTAATTTATCCGTATATTGATTATTTTCATCAAAAATAGTAATAGGTGGTAAAATACGAACGCCACCCGGTTGTCCGTCTTTTATCAGTTCAATGAGGACAATATTACTTTCTTTTCCTTCTTTTGGATGAATGAATTGAATTCGTTTCGGTTCTAGTCGATAGTGTCTGGCTGTTGTTAAAATATCCGTGAGACGATCTGGACGATGAACGATAAAGGCTTTGCCTTTCATTTTTAGTAATCCGGATATATTTTGTAACAATTCTTCTAATGGTAAATGAATTTCATGACGAGCAATGGTGAAAGCTTCTTTTTGATTGACGAGAGCTTGTTCTTGTAATTTAAAATAAGGAGGATTACATGTAATGTAATCGATTGAGTCTTTCTTTAGTATCGTTGTAATTTCTCGAACATCTGCTTGAAGTATTTCTACTTTTTCTTCTAATTGATTGAGTTGAATCGTTCGATTTGCCATATCGCACAATGCTTCTTGTAATTCAATGCCTAGAATTTTATTGTTTGTTTTAGCACTGAGTAAAAAACTGACAACTCCATTTCCCGTACATAAATCGACAATGGTTGCTTTTCTTTGATGAGGGATAGTAGCAAAATCACTTAATAATACTGCATCAATTGAAAAAGAAAATACTTCAGAACTTTGAATAATATCAATATTTTCTCGTTCTAATCTATCTAGTCTTTCATGTGGTTTTAACTCAATCGTCATAAAGTCTCCTTAATTTCATCCAATATAGTAGGTTTATTTTAGCATAGAAGGGGAGACTCTGCACAAAAATATATTTTTAAGAATCAAACTTAAGACCTATGACATCTAAAATGGAAAAAGGCATAATAGACTTGTCAATGAAATTAGTAAACAAATGGAGGAATCCGATATGAATGAAAAAGAACGTATTTTAGATTTAGTAAAAAAAGGAGTGATTAGTTCGCAAGAAGCGATTTCCTTATTAGAAGAGCTTGGAAAAAATCAAGGGGAAGCTTCAAAAGTGAGTGAGCAAGAGAAAAAAGATGCATCCACTTATCAAAAAGAAGATGAAAAACGATTTGATACAGTTTTAGATAGTATCGCATCTGTTGTCACAAATTTTTCAAGTGAATTTGATGAAGAATTTGAAACATTAAACCAAGTGAATCAACAAGTGAAACAAAAAGAAGAACGAATCGAAGAACTTCATACAGCAAAAGCTCTTGATAAACTAACGGTAGAACAAGAAATGGAATTACAAAGACTTGCTGAAGAATTAGAAATTTTACGTTCTCAACAAAGAAGTTTAGAAGAAGAGAAAAAAGCAGCACAAGATGAAATGAAACGATTGAAAAAAGAAGAGTTCGATGAAAAACTCAAAAAAGCAAAACAAAAAATTGAAGAAACAGATTGGCAACAAACAACAAGTGATTCTTTATCACAGTTAGGAGGAATCATTGGACGCTTTGCAGGACAATTTTCTAAGGCAGTTGCTGAAACAGCACGTAATGTAAGTGTTACGATAAAAGATCATCCAAGTTTTTCAACGATGTCTCCATTTTTCTATCAAACCAGTCATTCGTATGCTTTTGAAGAAGAGTTTGGAGAAATTGGTATTATTGAAATTAAAGTGGCAAATGGGGATATCAAAATGAAAACTGCTCCTCAATCAACTGTAACAATTGAAGGAGAATTTCGATTAAATGAAGAATTTGAAACGGAAGAAGAAATTGAACAATATATTAATGAGCGAATGAATGTTAGTCTAGAGAACGATACATTTAAATTCTTTATTCCAAGTAAAAAAGTTTATGCAGATGTCACTTTTGTTTTCCCAGAAAAAGAGTATGATTATGTTAGTGTCAAAGGATTGAATAGTGGGATTCGAATGAAAGATTTCACAGGGAAAGATTTTTATGCAGAATCACAAAATGGAGAAGTTTCTGTTAAAAATGTGAGTGGAACTATGTTAGAACTTACAAGTAAAAATGGAACGATTAAACAATTGGATGGACAATTCAAAGATTCCATTTTAGATGGAACAAATGGTAATATTATTTTTGATGCAGAAGCAGAAAGTGCGACACTAAAAACAGTGAATGGTTCTATTAAAGTGAAAAAAGTATCACCAAATGCAAAACAGATTATGGCTAAAACCGTAAATGGAAATGTACAATTAGATGTACCAGAATCATTAGAATTAGAGGCAGCTTTAAGTACATCACTAGGGAAATTACATTATGATGATGCACAATATGAAGTGATTAAACATGAAAAAACGGTGACGAGTCACTCCGTTGTTTTAAGAAAACAAAAAGAAGTAGTTCCTGTTAGAATTACAGGGAAAACAACGACTGGAAGTGTGACATTAAATTCGGTACAATAGAGATAAATTTGTAAAGAGGAGAGAATTATGAAAAGAAAAAGATTAATGCGGTCAAAAGATAATCGTATACTAGCAGGGGTTATTGGTGGAATTGCAGAATATTTAGACGTTGATGCAACGATTTTAAGAATTATCTTTGTGTGCTTATCATGGTCTGGGATGGCAGTATTTCTATATATTATATTAGCTGTTATTGTACCATCAGAAAAAAGAGCAAAAAATCAAAAACATTATTATGATTCTTACAAGCACCCAAGAAAAGAAGCTCGAAAAGTAGAAGAAGACGATTCTGATTGGAGTGACTTTTAGGTAAATGTTTTTAAGAAAAATCGCTATTAACACAGTTGGGTTTATGGTCATCGCAGCATTGCTCCCTCAATTCGTTGTCACTAATTGGGGATCAGCTTTGTTTGCGGCGGTTGTTTTATCGATATTAAATGTTGTCGTGAGACCAATTTTGATGATTGCATTTATTCCATTAATTGCTGCAAGTTTTGGTGTGTTTATGTTAATTATTAATGCTCTAATACTTTGGTTAATGATGGGAATTGTTCCAGGAATTCACGTGACATCATTTTGGATGTTAATCGTTGTCAGTGTGTTATTAAATATTTTTAGAAAATTTGTTGAAAATTTCTTCAAGGAAGAAGAATATTATTAGGATAAAAATGACTTTTCATGAGTAGTAATAAACAACTACTATGGAGAGTCATTTTTTGTTTCAGTCATCAGGTGTAAGGAAAGTATTAGAGAATGTATAAAGATTTGGTATAGAATTTCCCATGGAAGTGTAAAAATGTGGTATGATAGACTAGAATAAGTAGAAAATGAGGGATGATATGAAATCAATCGTAACGATAGAAAAACTGGCTGAAAAACTGCATTTAAAACCATTATATGGTTTAGAATATTTAGATCGTGAAATTACAACGAGTGAAATTTCAAGACCAGGGTTAGAGTTAGCAGGATATTTTAATTTTTACCCAGCAGAAAGAATTCAATTACTAGGAAGAACAGAATTATCTTTTGCAGAGCAACTATCTTCACGTACAAGATTAAAAACAATGCGCCGATTATGTACGCCAGAAACACCTTGTTTTGTAGTGTCTAGAAAATTATTACCACCAGAAGAATTAGTTCAAGCAGCCGAGGAAGCAAAAATTCCTATTTTACAAGCGAGCTCAAGAACAACTCATGTATCGAGTAGTGTAACGAATTATTTAGAAAGTCGATTAGCAGAACGGATGTCTATGCATGGCGTATTAGTAGACGTGTATGGAATTGGAATGCTAATTACTGGAGAAAGTGGCGTTGGTAAATCTGAAACAGCCTTAGAATTAGTTCAAAAAGGTCACCGTCTAGTAGCAGATGATCGTGTTGAATTGTATCAACATGATGAATTAACCCTTGTTGGTGAAGCACCAGAAATTTTAAATAATTTAATTGAAATTCGTGGAATTGGAATTGTTGATGTAATGACATTATTTGGTGCAGGAGCTATTTTAGATACGAAACAAGTAGATTTATTAGTTCATTTAGAAAATTGGACACCAGATAAACAATATGACCGTTTGGGAAGAGCAGTTGAAACGACTGAAGTGATGGGAGTAAGCATTCCAAAAATGAGAATTCCTGTGAAAACTGGTCGAAATGTTTCTATTATTTTGGAAGTTGCTGCGATGAACTTCCGTGCGAAAAAAATGGGATTTGATGCTACAAAAACATTCACAGAACGTTTAGAGCAGTTAATCGCTGAAAACAGCGAACAATAGGAGGAGATTGTATGAATGAATTTTTACTTCAAACGATTAATCCTATAGCTATTGAAATTGGTGGCTTACAAGTTCGTTGGTATGGCATTATTATTGCTTCTGCCATTTATATTGCAGCTACTCTAGCAGATAGAGAAGCAACTAAAAAAGGATTTCGTAAAGATTTTGTAGTTGATTTAGTATTTTGGGCAATTCCATTAGCTTTTTTAGGAGCAAGATTTTATTATGTTTTGTTTGAATGGAAACATTATATTGCTAACCCGATTGATATTATTAAAATTTGGGAAGGCGGTATTGCCATTTATGGTGGATTAATTGGTGGAGCCTTAACAACGTATTGGTTCTGTAAGAAGGAAGAAGTTTCTTTTATTTTGTTACTAGATATTTTAGCGCCTGTTGTTTTATTAGCACAGTCTATTGGACGTTGGGGGAATTTCACGAATCAGGAAGCTCATGGTGCAGAAGTTACGAGACAATTTTTAGAAAATCTTCATTTACCAAGTCTTATAATAGAACAAATGAATATTAATGGTGTTTATTATCATCCAACTTTTTTATATGAATCTTTATGGTCTGCTTTAGGAGTTGTTTTATTAGTCATTTTAAGGAAGAAAGCTCCTATTAAAGTTGGGGAAATTGCAGCGACTTATCTGATTTGGTATGGATGTGGTCGTTTTGTAATTGAAGGAATGCGTACAGATAGTTTATGGTTATTTGGAGTCATTCGTGTTTCTCAAGCATTGTCTTTAATTTTAGTGATTGGAGCCATCATATGGGTATGGATGCAAAGAAAAAATCATCCACAGAGACCTACTTATGTATCCGTTGATGATCCAAAGTCATCGGATTTATGGATTTAAAGGAGTAAGTTTATGAAACAAAAAATTGCAATTTTAGGGGCAGGTTCTTGGGGAACAGCATTGGCTATGGTTTTAAAAGACAATGGTCATGATGTATGTTTATGGGGAAATAATGCTTCTCAAATTGAAGAAATTAATACAAACCATACAAATCATCAATATTTACCAGAAGTCATTCTACATGAAGAAATTTGTGCAACAACAGATTTAGCAACAGCTCTATCAGGGGCCAATGCGGTACTTTTTGTTCTTCCTACAAAAGTCATTCGATTAGTTGCTAAACAAGTGGCTTCTTTATTAGAAGGAAATCCTGTGATTATTCATGCGAGTAAAGGTTTGGAACAAGAAAGTTATTTGAGAATTTCTGAAATTTTAAAACAAGAATTACCTAAAGATAAGTACCAAGATATTGTAGTTCTTTCAGGCCCAAGTCATGCGGAAGAAGTTGCTAAAAAGGATTTAACAACGATAACAGCTGCATGTGAGGAATTACATTCTGCACAAATTGTTCAACAATTATTTAGTAATTCTTATTTCCGAGTATATACGAATACGGATGTAATTGGAGTGGAATTAGGGGCAGCGTTGAAAAATGTAATCGCAGTAGGTGCAGGTGCTTTACATGGTTTAGGATATGGAGATAATGCTAAAGCAGCGTTAATGACTCGTGGATTAACAGAAATTAGTCGTTTAGGAGTAGCGTTTGGAGCAGATCCTCTTACTTTTATTGGATTAAGTGGAGTCGGTGATTTAATTGTAACTTGTACAAGTATTCATTCAAGAAACTGGCGTGCAGGTGATCAATTAGGTCAGGGAAAATCTTTAGATGATATTTTGGCTAATATGGGAATGGTTGTTGAAGGGGTTGAAACGTGTAAGGCGGCTTATAAATTAGCCCAGGAAAAAGGAATTGAAATGCCGATTACAAATGCTGTGTACAATATTTTATACAATGGTAAAAATATTAAAGCAGAAATTTTGCAATTGATGGAAAGAGAAAGAAAATCTGAAGTTTCATTAAAATCACATCAAGAACAAATGGAGGTATCACAATGAAAAAAGTAAAAAAAGCAGTTATCCCAGCAGCAGGATTAGGAACACGTTTATTGCCAGCAACAAAAGCGATGGCAAAAGAAATGTTACCAATTGTAGATAAACCAACTATCCAATATATTGTTGAAGAAGCATTAGCTTCAGGGATTGAAGAGATTTTAATTGTTACTGGTAAGAGTAAACGTCCGATTGAAGACCATTTTGACTCTAATATTGAATTAGAATCTAATTTGGAATCAAAAGGAAAAACTGAATTATTGGAATTGGTTCAAGAAACAACAGGAATTAAATTATACTTTGTTCGTCAATCTTATCCTAAAGGACTTGGTGATGCGGTATTACAAGCAAAAGCATTCGTTGGTGGAGAACCATTTGTTGTAATGCTTGGAGATGATATTGTTAAAGCAGAAATTCCATTAACAAGACAATTAATTGAAGGCTATGAAAAAACTCATGCTTCAAATATTGCAGTAATGGAAATTCCAATGGAAGATACGAATAAGTATGGAATTATTGAACCAGAGAGCAAAGTAGCAGATAATATGTATAATGTTCGCCATTTTGTGGAAAAACCAAAACCAGAAGATGCACCAAGTAATTTAGCGATTATTGGACGTTACTTATTAACTCCTGAAATTTTTGAGATTTTAGAAAAACAAGAACCAGGAGCAGGTGGAGAAATTCAATTAACAGATGCGATTGATACATTAAACCAAACACAACGTGTATTTGCGAAGAAATTTGAAGGTACAAGATATGATGTTGGAAATAAACTTGGTTATATGACTACAAGTATCGAGTTCGGATTAGAGCATCCAGAAATTAAGGATGAATTAAAAGATTATATTATTGATTTAGCTCATCGATTAGAAGGAAAAACTTCAAGCAATAAAGTTGTTGAATCAACTGAAAAAGAATAAAATAGAATAGACATTAAAAGACTGAACAAACAAAAATTGCAATAAAGCAGTAGTTTTTGTTCAGTCTTCTTTTATAACAAAAGGCAAAGGAGATTCGATGATGGAAGAAAGAACAATTTATGATGTGATTATTATTGGTTCAGGGCCTGGAGGAATGACAGCAGCATTATATGCTTCACGTGCGAACTTAAAAACATTAATTTTAGAAAAAGGAGTTCCAGGAGGAGAGTTATTAAGTACTTCTGATGTAGAAAATTACCCAGGTTTTTCAAATATTAGTGGTCCAGATTTAGCAGACAATATGTATAAAGGTGCAATGCAATTTGGTGCAGAATATGCTTATGGCAATGTAAGTGGGATTGAAGTGGATGGAGATTTACGTATTGTCCATGCCGGTAAAAAATCTTATGCAGCTTATACAGTAGTCATTGCGACTGGTTCTTATCACCGTAAATTAGAAGTTCCTGGTGAAGAGGAATATGCTGGAAGAGGCGTTTCTTATTGTGCAGTGTGTGACGGAGCTTTCTTCAAAGGTAGTGATTTATTAG
>ERZ772942.531-NODE-531-length-16416-cov-12.344722_pt1 | contig 16416 bp, 13 predicted proteins | sample MGYA00511135_ERZ772942 | MGnify/ENA primary metagenome ERZ772942 (study PRJEB29015, sample SAMEA2738099) | human oral metagenome | biome: human oral; feature: human-associated habitat; material: saliva | place: China | collected 2265 ... | reverse complement strand
GCGGGCCCCGTCAGACCGAGAGGGTCGGTGGGGAGGAAGGACGAGCCGGGGCGACGAACGGCGTCGCCCCGGCGTGTCTCAGAGCTGGGAGGCGTCGACGGCGAAGGTGTTGCAGGCCTGCACTGAGCCGGAGTTCATCCCGGTGGTGAACCAGCGCACGCGCTGCTCGGAGGATCCGTGGGTCCACGTGTCGGAGTCGACGTGCCCCTTGGCCCGCTCCTGGATGTGGTCATCGCCCACGGCCTCGGCCGCGCCCAGCGCGCCCTTGATCTCCTCACTGCTGGGACGATTGAGGAAGGGCTTGCCGGTGTCCGGGTCGGGGGTGGAGGAGGCGTGGTTGACCCAGATCCCCGCGTAGCAGTCTGCCTGGAGCTCCAGTCGCACCGAGTCGGAGGTCGCACCGCTGCCCGAGCGGTCGGCCTTGGCCATCTGCCCGGTCAGGTGCTGGATGTGGTGGCCGAACTCATGGGCCACGATGTACTCCTCTGCCAGGGGCGTGTCAGTAGCCCCCAGGGAGCGCTCCATCTCGGAGAAGAAGCTCATGTCCAGGTAGACGGTCTGGTCCCCTGAGCAGTAGAAGGGACCTACTGCCGAGGAGGCGTTGCCGCAGGCCGAGGAGATCTGGGTGCCGTCCCACAGGACGAACTCGGGCTTGGCGTACTTGAGCCCCGCCTGGGCGGGCAGCTGATCCGTCCACACCGCGTCGAGGGACTCGGCGGTGGCCACCATGCGGCACTGGGTGTACTTGTTGGCACTGTCCCCGCTGGTGCACACGGAGGTGTCGATCGATGAGGCCGTCGACGTCGTCGTCCCGCTCTGCTGCTGCGCCCCCAGCATGGAGGTCAGGTCCACTCCCGTGAGCTGGGAGATGAGAACGACGGCGATGACGGTCAGGATGGAGCCGCCACCGATCACGGCGCCCCGACCTCCGCCGGAACGGGTCTGGACCCGGTTGGGGTCGAGCTGGATATCGCGGTTGAAGGACACTGGCCACCTCTGAGAAGACGCCTGCAATGAGGCTCGGACGAAGCCCACGCTACCGTGACACCACCACTGGCGCGAAGCGGGGACACCGAGGAGAATAACGGCGGAATCCTGCACGGTCCCTGGAAGGCCTGGTCGGGGTAGCCTGATGCCGTGCTCTACGACCTGCTGTACAAGACCGTGCTCACCCGTATCGACCCCGAGCTGATCCACGACGTGTGCCTGGACGCGATCGAGATCACCGGCAAGGTTCCCCTCGTCAGGGACGTGGTGCGCCAGATGTGGGGGCGCAGGCCGGTCTTCCCCGTGCCCTCGGCCAACCAGGGCGGCCCCTTCGCCCGTCCCGTTCCCGGCATCCTGGGGCTCGCCGCGGGCATGGACAAGGAAGGACAGGCCGTTGAGGGCCTGGACATGCTCGGCTTCGGCTTCATCGAGGTCGGCACCTTCACCGCCCATCCCCAGGGCGGCAACGACAAGCCCCGCATGTGGCGCTACCCGCAGATGCGCGCCGTGCGCAACCGCATGGGCTTCAACAACTCCGGGGCGGATGAGGCCGCCAAGCGCCTGCGGGCACTGCGCCGCACTCCCCGAGGACGCTCCATCGTCGTCGGCGCGAACATCGGCAAGACCAAGGTGACCCCGCTTGAGGAGGCGGTGGAGGACTACCGCTACTCGGCCGCGGCAGTGGCCCGCTGGGTCGACTACCTTGTCGTCAACGTATCCAGCCCCAACACCCCCGGGCTGCGCAGCCTGCAGAGCGTTGAGACCCTGCGCCCGATCCTCGAGGCGGTGCGCGAGGCCGCCGACCGCGCCGCCAGACGGCACGTTCCGCTCCTGGTCAAGATCGCCCCGGACCTGGCTGACGAGGACGTCGACGCTGTTGCTCAGATGGTCCTGGACATGGGCCTCGACGGGGTGGTGGCCACCAACACGACCATCGACCACGACCTGGGGGAGGGCGGCCTGTCCGGCGCCCCACTTCTGCCCCGCGCCCTGGAGGTCGTGCGCCGCCTGCGCCGCGGGTTGGGGCAGGAGCCCACGATTATCGGCGTCGGCGGCATCTCCTCCATCATGGACGCCGAGCTCATGCTCGACGCGGGTGCGGACCTGCTTCAGGCCTACACGGCCTTCATCTACAACGGTCCCGCCTGGCCGGGGCGCATCAACCGGGCCCTGGCCACCGGCTCCGCCGCCCGGGTGACTGCCTGAGCCCCGGGCGACCGGCGCCGCCCCACTGCGTACCGGAACGGATCAGGAGGGGTACTGGCCCCGACTGACCAGGGCGGCGGGACGGCGCCAGCGCCGCAGCATGAAGCAGCGCGACATGATGTAGAAGAGGATCGTCCCCTCGTCCTTGACCTTCTCCTGACCGAACCTCGCGATGAGGCGGCGGCGCAGGCGCGCCCAGCACCACACGGCGTCGGCGATCGCCAACAGCAGGTAGCCGTTCATCGCCAGCACTGTGTAGAAGCTGACGAGCGGGTAGTGGGGCAGGATGCGGCTGAACCCGAAGGAGATGATGAGCAGGACGAAGATGAGGGGCATGAAGTACTCGCCCAGGTTGAAGCGCGCGTCGACGTAGTCACGGATGTAGCGCTTGATCGGCCCCTTCTCCCGGGATGGGAGGTACTTCTCCTCACCGGTGACCATGGCCTCGTTCTGGCGTTTCCAGGCGGCGTCACGGGCCGCTCGCGCCTCGCGCTTGGCGGCCGCACGGTCCTTGGGGACCACGGGGTGCAGGTTCTTGGCCTGCTGGTCCTTGCGCCGGGGCGTGGGGCGTCCCTTGCCTCCGGGCTTGGGGGAGGGCTCGGCCACGGGCTCCGGCTCAGGGGTCTGGCTGCGCTTCTTGAACAGGCTCACGGTGCCAAGACTAGCGGCAGCGGCGCGATACCCTGAAAACCATGATCACCGTTGATGCCGTGCGCACCGCCGTGCACACCTCCATGCCCACCATCGTCTCCGACCTGACGGACCTGGTCGCGATTCCCTCGGTCTCCGCCTCCAGCCACGACCAGTCCCAGGTCCAGCGCTCCGCCGAGGCCGTGGCCGCGCTCCTGCGCGACAGCGGTCTGGATGCCGAGATCCTCTCGGTGCCCGCCCCCGACGGCACCCCTGGCCGGCCCGCCGTCCTGGCCCACAGGGCCGGCCCCCAGGGCAGCCCGCACGTCCTGCTCTACTCCCACCACGACGTTCAGCCCGTCGGCGACCCGACCGGCTGGGACCAGGCCGACCCTTTCACCACCGAGCGGCGCGGGGAGCGGCTGTTCGGACGCGGAACCGCTGACGACAAGGCCGGCGTCATCACCCATGCCCACGCCCTGCGCATCCTGGCCTCCCTGACTGACGGCGAGCTGCCCTGCTCCGTGACGGTCTTCATCGAGGGCGAGGAGGAGGTCGGAAGCCCCTCCTTCGAGAACTTCCTGACCACCCACCGCGACCGCCTGGCCTCCGACGTCATCGTCGTGGCCGACTCCTCCAACTGGAAGGTCGGCACCCCATCCCTGACCACCTCGCTGCGCGGCGTCGTCCAGGTCGACGTCCGTCTCGACATGCTCGACCACGCGCTTCACTCCGGCATGTACGGCGGCCCCGTGCTGGACGCCGCCACCGCCATGTGCCGACTGATCGCCTCCTGCCATGACGACGCCGGTGACGTCGCCGTGGCCGGACTGGTCAGCCAGCCCCAGGCCGACGCCGACTTCCCCGACTACCCGGAGGCCGACTTCCGCGCCGATGCCGGCATCCTCGACGGCGTTGAGCTCTCCGGCACCGGTGACCTCACCGCCCGGCTGTGGACCAAGCCCTCTCTGACGCTCATCGGCATGGACGTCACGCCCCTGGAGCTGGCCGGCAACGTCCTGACCCCCTCGTGCACGGCCCGGCTCTCGCTGCGTATCGCTCCCGGGCAGGACCCGGCCGCGGCCCAGGAGGCCCTGGTCGCCCACCTGGAGAAGCACGTGCCCTTCGGGGGCCGTCTGACCGTCACCGGCCGTGAAGCCGGGCCGGCCTTCGACGGCTCCGAGGTCACCCCCGCCTCCGAGGCCGCCCACTGGGCCCTGTCCACCGCATGGGACACCGAGGCCGTCAACATCGGGCAGGGCGGATCCATCCCCTTCATCGCCACCCTCAAGGAGACCTTCCCGGGGGCCCAGGTGCTCGTCACCGGGATCGAGGACCCCGACACCCGGGCCCACAGCGAGAACGAGTCCATGCACCTGGGCGAGCTCGAGCGCATCGTGGTCGCCGAGGCCCTCCTCCTGGCCCGTCTGAGCGGCGCCATCGACTCATGACGGCCACTGCACAACGCGTCCGCTACCGGAGAACGAGCACGTGAGGGTTCTCCTCGCCCCTGGTGGCTTGTGGCCCGAGCCCGCTGGAGTGCCTCTGGCGGGCTCGGACAGCGGTCTCGCCCCGGGCCGGGTCGCCTCCTGTCTGGCGCGTGGCTGGCGGGCGGCGCGCCCCCATGACTTCCTGACCCTGCTGCCCATGGCGGACGGCGGACCGGGCTCGGCGCAGGTGATCGTCCCCGATCAGGTCGCCTCCCGGGAGGTCATTCAGGGGCGGGGCCCGCTCGGACAGGTCAGAGAGGTCGACCTGGTGCGTATGGTTCCCAGGCCCTCACGATCCGGGAGCCGGCACCCCGCAGAGGCGAGCACCTGGTTCCTGGACGCCGCCCGTCTCCTGGCGCTTCCTTCTGATCCCGATGAGGCGGCCCAGGAGGCGCTGGAGGGCAGCACCTCCGGTTTGGGAGGAGTCATCGGTGCGGCCCTGAGCCGTACCGGCCCCTTGGACACGCTTGTGGTGGGGTTGTCGCGCTCCGCCGTCCACGACGGGGGCCTGGGAGCCATGGACGCGCTCGGCGGCCTGCGAGCAGCCAAGGACCTGCTGTCGCATCGCAGCCTGGGACTGGCCCTGGCCGACGACATCTCCTTGGGAGGCATGAGCGGCGCCGGGGCGGCTCTGGCGAGCATCACCTCTATCAGCCCGGAGCGGGCCCAGGAGCTGGACCGCCGCGCCTGCGCCAAGGCGATGGAATGTGTCAGGGTGGCCGAGGACCTCGATCCCGGTGGCCTCGGTGCACGCAGAAGTCTGCCCGTCGTCTCTGCACTCGACGACGTCGGGTCCTCCGCCTCCGCGCACACGGCGGACGCGGATGGAGCGGCTCGCCTGAGCGTGTCGACCTGGGGGACCGGGGCGGGCGGGGGCAGCGCCCTGTTGCTGCGGGCCCTGGGAGCGTGGGCGCGGCCCGGGGCGCGAGTCATGGCTGAGCTCGTCAGTCTGAGCGATGCCGCCTACGGCCGGGACCTGGTGGTCTCGGCCTGGGGAGAGCTCTACGACGTCCTGGCTGATAGCGTCGTGGGCGTCGTCGGCCAGCAGGCCGCCTCACAGGCACAGCCGTGCATCCTGGTGTGCGGGCGCTGTGCCGTCAGTCGCGGAGAGCTGGCCGCAGCTGGTGTCACTAACGCCTACGGCCTGCAGGAGGCTCACGCCGCCGAGCCCTGGGAAGCGACTGACTCCCACGGACTGGAGCGACGACTGACGGACCTCGGTTCCCGGTTGGCCCGCACGTGGTCGCGCTGACCGGAGCACTGGCGTCAGCACACCGCTGCCGGCCAACCGGGGCTCAGTCGATGGGGGCCGCGGCGGTCGAGTCGCGCACGATGAGGTCAGGGGCGAAGAGCATCTCGGTGTCGGCCGGCCGCTGCCCGTTGAGCTGCGCCAGAAGCGTGGAGACGGCCGCCCGGCAGATGGACTCCACGGGCTGACGCACCGTGGTCAGCGGCGGGTCCGTCATGGGGATGAGCGGCGAGTCGTCATAGCCAATGACGGAGACGTCATGAGGCACGGACCTGCCCGTCTGGCGCACCCCGTGGACCACCCCCAGGGCCATGACGTCTGAGGAGCACACGATGCCGGTGCATCCCTGCTCCAGCAGGTGCAGTGCTGCGCTGACCCCGCCCTCGTAGGTGTAGAGCGTCTCCACGATCCGCAGCGGCTCCTCGGGCAGACCCTCGCTCATGGCGTCCTCGTAGCCGGAGCGCTTGCGCTGAGCCGGCACCATGCGCATCGGCCCCATGGCCAGGCCGATGCGCTGGTGACCCAGGGCGATGAGGTGATCCACCGCTATACGGGTCGCCCGGCGGTCATCGGTGGCGAAGCCCGGTGCCTTGATGGTCGGCGCGTTGCCGTTGATCGTCACCAGTGGTACGCCGCGCTCACGCAGGCGCTGGTAGCGGGTCACGTCACCGGTGGTGTCCGCGTGGCGTCCGGAGACGAAGATGATGCCGGCGACACCGCGGTCCACGAGCATCTCGATGTACTCGTCCTCGCTGATACCGCCGGGGGTCTGGGTACACAGCAGGGGAGTGTGCCCGGAGGGTGCCAGGAGCTGTTCGATCTGCTGGGCGAACAGCGGAAAGATCGGGTTGCTCAGCTCGGGCACGATCAGCCCCATGAGACCGCGGGATGTCTGGTGCACCGATTCGGGCCGCTCGTAGCCCAGGATGTCGAGCGCAGCGAGTACCTGCCGACGGGTCGAGTCAGCCACGTTGGACTTTCCATTGAGCACACGGGAGACAGTCGCGGTGGAGACGCCCGCCTGGTCGGCGATGTCAGTGAGAGTGAGTCTCTGTGGCATGAGTGAATCCTACGAAGAACGGTCAGGATGGAGGGGCTGACTCGCCTGAACCGACAGCGGATCGTCGTGTCCCTCGACTGACCATCATCGCAGTTCATGTCCCGTTTGTGGGAATCCGGGACGGTGAGGCGGCGCCGTCGGCCCCTGATTCCGGGCTGATGGGACGGGAAGGATGCGTCAAGGCGCCCGGCCCCGATCAGCCCTTGACCGCACCCGAGATCGATCCGCCGACGATATAGCGCTGCAGGTACTGGAACAGAGCGATCACCGGGGCCATGGTAAGGACCGCCCCGGCGGCGAAGATGCCCAGGTTGTTGGAGCGGTCGCCGACGAGCATGCCGTAGAGCCCCACTGCGAGCGTCTTCTGGGAGTTGTCGGTCAGAATGATCGAGCCCAGGAGGAACTCGCTGATGACACCCACGAAGGCCAGCAGGAAGGTGGTGGCGATGATCGGCTTGAGCGTGGGCAGAAGGATGATGCGGAAGACCTGCCAGTGCGTGCAGCCGTCGATGATGGCGGCTTCATCGAGCTCGCGGGGAATCGTGTCGAAGGTTCCCTTGATGAGCCACACCTGCCCCAGTGCTCCGCCCATGAGCGCCAGGCTGTAGCCGGCCAGGGTGTTGAGGCCGAGGAAGGGGACGACCTGGCCGATGTCGGAGATCATCGTGTAGATGGCGATCATGGACAGGATCGCGGGGAACATCATAATGAGGAGCAGGGCGAGCAGGCCGCCGCGGCGTCCGGTGAAGCGGAACCGGGAGAAGGCGTAGGCCCCCAGCAGGGAAAGGAAGACCTGAGCGGTGGCCACCACTGTGCAGATGATGATCGTGTTGAGGTACCAGCGCAGGAATGGGCCTCGCGCCCCCGACAGCAGGTTCTGGTAGTTGACCAGACTCACCTTGGTGGGGATCAACCCGGTGGATGCCACCGTGCCCAGGGGGTTGAGAGAGGCGGAGATGACGTAGAGGACGGGGAAGGCTGCGAAGACCAGGGCGATGACGCCGACGACGTGTCTCCAGCCGATCTCCCGGAACCAGCGTGAGAACGGCATGTGATTCTCGATGACGACATTGTCCTCGGAACTGTTTGATGCGGACCGGGACACGGGCTGCGATGAGGTGCTCATGATGATGTTCTTTCCGAGGTCGGCTGGTCAGTTGACGTCTTCGAGCTTCTTGGTGGCTCGGAACTGCAAGGCGGCCAGGACGCCGGTGACGGCGAACAGGACCACGGAGACGGCCGAGGCGAATCCGAAGTCCGAGCCGGCACGGCCGAAGGCGATGCGGTAGACCATGGAGATGAGGATGTCGGTTCCGCCGCGTGTGTACTCCCCGGCCGGGAAGGGCCCACCTTCGGTCAGCAGCTGGATGGCATTGAAGTTGTTGAAGTTGAAGGCGAAGGTGCTTACCAGCAGAGGGGCGACGGCGACCAGAAGCAACGGGGTGACGATGCGCCATGTGGCCTGCATACCACTGGCGCCGTCCATCTTGGCCGCCTCCTTGACATCGCCGGAGATGGACTGCAGAGCGCCGGTGCACACGATGAACATGTAGGGGAAGCCCATCCACGTGTTGGTCAGCAGGACGGCGATCTTGGCCATGGTCGGGTCGGACAGCCACGGGATACTGACGTGCATCATCCGGTTGATGAGGCCGAAGTCCTGGTTGTAGAAGTTCGACCACACGAGCAGCGAGATGAAGCCGGGTACGGCATAGGGCAGCAGGAGGAAGGAGCGGTAGAGCTTCTTACCCTTGATGCGATCATCATTGAGGGTCAGCGCCAGGAAGAAACCAAGGCCGAAGGTGAGCAGCACCGAGCCCAGGGCGAAGATGATGGTCCATGCGAAGGCCTTGAGGAACTGGGAGGCCAGGTTGCCCTCAGTGAAGAGCCGTGAGTAGTTGGCCAGTCCTACGTTCTGCTTCCAGGACTGGGCCAGGCTCTCTCCCTCGGCGTTGACGAAGTGCTCGGACAGTCCCACCTTCTTGACCGAGTAGACGTCCCCGGTGGCGGTGTTGGTGATGGTGTCGGAGGACTTGTTGTAGACCATCCGCTTGGTTCCCTCGAAAGCGGTCCGGATGCCCTGAACCTTGACCGTGGTCTTGTCCGTGAAGGGAACCGACATGGCGCTGATGTCCTCGTAGGCGGTGTTGATCTGCCTGGGGGACAGGATCGTGTATCCCTCCGCCTTGGTCACCACGCCGTTGTCGACGGTCACGGTGCTGGTATCGACCTTCTCCAGTTTCTTCCCGTCACTTCCCCGCAGCACCTCCTTGGTCTGCGGATTGACGAGGAACAGTGAGAAGGGGCCCTTGGTGACGTCGCCGTCGGTCGCGACTGACAGACCATAGGTGGGAGAGTCCTCCGTGCGGACCATGGAGTTGTTGGTGATGGAGGCGATGGCCTCCTCCTTGGTCCCGCGATACCCGTCCCCGAAGTTGGTGAAGGAGGTTTGAATGGTCAGCACGATGGGGACGATGAGGAAGACGGTGAGGAAGAACGTGCCGGGGAAGAGGTACTTGGCGGGCACGAATCTCTTGGTCGAGTACAGCAGGAACATGGCCCCCGTGGTCAGGACGACGATTCCCAGCCACAACCACATCCGATAGGCGATAAGAAGTGGGACGAGGTAGATCGCTGCGACCAGCGTGAGGGACAGCACGATGATGCGACCGACGAGACCTCTGATGGTCGTGGTCTTCTCCCTCGGGGTGGTGGATGCGGACGTCATTATCTGCGGGTCCTTTCCAGAAGTGGGAAAGCAGTAGAGGAATAACCGGGTGTGTGGAGAAGCGTTCCGATCCTGGGCGCCGGGGCGGTTTACGAGCCCTTGATCGACGCCTTGATGGTCTGGCCGACCCCGGTCATGGTGCTCGCGGGATCAGCACCCCCGATGATGTTGGCCTGAGCGCGTCCAAGGGGTTCCCACACTGAGGACATGGCGGGGATCGCGGGCATGGGGTCGGCCTTGGCGGAGAGCTCCGCGAAGGTGACCATGTCGGGGTGCTCGGCCTTGAGCTTGTCCGCGAGGTCCTTCTGGGCCGGGGGCAGCTCGTTGGAGGGGAACATCGAGGCCGCAAAGGTCATGTCCTTGGCCGCGTCGGCCACGAAGGTCTCGGCGAAGGCCTTGTTCTTCCCGTTGGAGGCGACATAGAAACAGTTGACCCCGACGAAGGGGCTCGCCTGACTGTCCTTGATGTCTTTGAATCCCGGAATGTGCGTGAGCTGGTAGTCGATACCGGCCTTCTTGATGTCCGCCAGGGCCCATGGCCCCGAGATGAGGTAGGGAGCCTTGCCGTCGGTGAACAAGGAAATGTGGTTGGCGTTCGTGACTGACTTCCTGAGGACTCCCTGCTGGCCGAGCTGGCGGATCTTCTCCGCGGCCTTGATGGATCCCTCCTTGCCGATACCGAGGTCATTGGGATCGTAGGAGCCGTCCGGGTTCTTGCCGAACATGTAGCCGCCGGCGGCGGTGTAGATCGGCTCCATGCTGTAGGCGTCGCCCTTCTCGTCGATGGCCTGCGACAGGATGAGCTCGGTTCCGGCCGCCTTGCCGGCCTCGATCATCTCCTCGATGCTGGCCGGCTGGGCCACTGAGGTCAGTGCCTTGTTGACGAACAGGCCCAGGCACTCGACGGCGTAGGGCGTAGCGTAGATCTGGCCGTCATAGGTGACGGCCTTGAGAGCGATGTCGGAGTAGTTGGACTCGGCCTCGGGGCTCAGAACGACTGGCCGGATCGCGCTGTTCTGCACCAGGTTGCCGATCCAGTCGTGTGCGCCGAGGACGATGTCGGGGCCGTTGCCGGCCTGGTTGGCAGTGACGAAGTTGGGCTGCAGGTCATTGGCGACGGTCTGGACCGCCACCGAGATGCCCTGCTGATCGCCCCAGGTCTTGGCGATCTCCTTGAGGGAGTCCGCCTTCTTCTGGTCCGCCCAGATGACCAGGTCAGCGTCGGAATTGCCTGCCGAGGCGTCAGATGCCTGTGAGGCAGCGCCCTCCGAGGCCGCCGTACTCGCAGTATTGCGCGAGCCGGAGCAGGCGGCCAACGTTGGCACGGTGGAGGCCAGAGCGGCCATCGTCAGGAAGGATCGGCGGGTGGGTGCCACAGGGATTCTCCTTCGAATCAGATCCGCAGCGAGGAGTTCCTCGCCTGGCACCATAATTTAATCGGCTTATGCAAAGATTACAAGAGACTAATGAAACTTGCATCCGTGTGCCCTAGGCAACGGTTGTGGCCTCCAGCCACGTCGTCGTCGCCGGGGGTACGAGTGGACGCCCCTCCTCCTGGCGCAGGGGCTGGGAGGATAGGAGAACCTTGGCCTCGGCCGGCAAGGTGACGGGGGAGTCGGAGGTGTTGACGACGACCAGGACGCCACGCACCAGGAAGGAGAGGGTCTGGGGCGGGCACCACTCCAGCCCGGTGACGAAGGCCAGGGGAGCGCAGGCCAGGTTGTACTCGTGCCGAACGTGGGCCGCGTGGCGCACGGTCGCAGTCGGAGAGCCGAACTGAGAGGACTGCACCTGCGTGTGCTCAGCCACCATGTCGGCCAGCTCCAGGGGAGCGGTCGGCTTGTCGGAGTCGGACAGGGCGATCTCATCGCCCTGACGTAGGTAGAGCGAGCCGGGCAGGGCCAGCATCATGGCCTGCAGGGCGAGCCCTCGACGCAGCCGTTCCTCGTGGTTGACGGAGTACCAGCGCTGCCCGTCGCCCGGATCCAGGTGCTCGGAGAGAATGTGGGGAGGCAGGAATCGCCAGGTGGGGGGTGCCCCGAAGCGGTCGTGCTCGTCCAGTGACCGGGTCAGGTGGGACGTGAGCGACTCGGCGTTCCACCGTGTCAGTGTCAGGCAGTCGTCGCGCAGGTGGTGCACCCAGTCGTCCTGGAGGTGATGACGCAGTGACTCCGGGTAGTCGGCGGTCACGTCGGCACCGATGATGCCCTCGTCGACGTACTCGGCCAGCTGGCCGTGCAGCATGGCGCAGTAGGTGCTGAGCCGATCCAGCCGGATTCCGCTGGTGAGCTGTGGAGGCACGATCGTGCCCAGGTCGATGCCGGCCGCACCGGCTTGCAGGTAGGCCTCCGAACGGCGTAGCAGGTCGTCAGCGGCGCCTTCGAGGCCGGTGACGAAGCTGGTGGTCTGCTTGGCGTAGGGTCCTGTGATCGGACCCAGCGCACCGGAGATGCGCACGATGGTGCGCAGCCCCTGCTCCCCGGCCTCGTCGATGAAGCGGTGGATCGAGTCCATCTCGGTGTCGATGTCGAGCAGGCTCGGACGGATGAGTACCGCGTCCATGCCCAGGTAGCGGGCGTGCTTGATGATGGGATCGGTGCGGTCCAGCTCGGCGGCTCCCAGGGCAGGTGAGGGGATCTCGTAGACCAGTGCGTGGCGCCACCACTCTTCCGGACCGTCGTAGGGCCGGTGAACGAGGGTTGTGGTGGTGGTCACGGCAGGTGTCTCCCTTCCGCCGGGCATGTGCCTGGGGACTTGACGTCCAAGAAGTGATTCATCGATGTGAGGAGGGTGCGTGGTGACCACAAGCTGGAGGGATCGGGTACCGGTGCTCCCCTGGGATGGTGTCGGAGGTGTCGGAATGGTGACGACCATGGTAACCCGCTTCTGCGCTACCTTGTGACTATGTCAGCGCAGAAATCTGGATCCGAACCTGTGCGTATCGACGGACGAGACGCCCTTGACCTGTCCGGGTACCGGGTGCAGGACGTGGAGCGCTTCGTTCACGAGCAGGCGAAGAACCCTCAGCGCACCCCTTTTGAACGCGACCGGGCTCGGGTCCTGCACTCCTCGGCGCTGCGGCGCCTGGGGGCCAAGACCCAGGTGCTGGGGCCCGCCGCTGACGACTTCGTGCGCACCCGGCTCACCCACTCCCTGGAAGTGGCGCAGGTGGGGCGCGCCCTGGGACAGGCGCTGGGATGCGACCCCGACGTCGTCGACACCGCCTGCCTGTCCCATGACCTGGGCCATCCTCCCTACGGGCACAACGGTGAGAAGGCGCTCGACGTCGTGGCCCGCCAGATCGGGGGCTTCGAGGGTAATGCCCAGACCTTCCGGATCCTCACTCGGCTGGAGCCCAAGACCCTTGACGCAGCCGGGCGGCCGGTCGGTGTCAATCTGACGCGGGCCAGTCTCGACGCCGCCGCGAAGTACCCGTGGCTCAAGGGGAGGGGGCCGGGTGGACCGAGCGGGCGCAGTGCGCGCAAGTACTCCGCCTACGACGACGACGCCGAGATCTTCGCCTGGATGCGTCAGGGGGCTCCGGAGGGCAGGCGCTGCATCGAGGCGCAGATCATGGACCTGTCCGACGACGTCGGCTACTCCGTCCACGACGTCGAGGACGCGATCGCCCTGGGGCGCCTGGACCCGGCCTGCCTGACCGACCCCAAGGAGGTCGATGAGCTGCTCGAGGCCACGCGGGCCTGGTACGGCACCGACCTGAGCGCCGACGCCCTCGGAGCGGCTTTCGAGAGGCTGGCCGGCCGGCCCTACTGGATCCGCTCCTACAACGGCTCGGTGGCCGACGCAGCGCACCTGAAGAACCTCACCAGCGAGATCATCGGACGCTTCGTCTCCGCGGTCGCCTCCGCCAGCCGCCAGACCTACGGCGACGGGCCACTGACTCGCTACGAGGCCGAGCTCGTCATCCCCGAGGAGACGGCCGCGGAGATCCTCCTGCTCAAGGGCATTGCCGTGCGCTACGTCATGGAGCCGCGGGAGCACGAGCCGGTCTACCTGCGCCAGCGCACCCTCATCTTCGACCTCGCCGACGTCCTCATGACCGGCGGCGGGAAGGGCATCGACCCGGTTCTGCTCGATGTCTGGCACCGGGCCGAGAACGACGATGCGCGCCTGCGGGTGGTGGTCGACCAGATCGCCTCCCTGACGGACACCTCCGCGCGGGCCTGGCACGCCCGGCTGTGCGGCATGTTCTCCGAGGTCTAGCCGTACTGGTCGGGGAGCCCCCTTCAAGCCCTGGCGCAGGATGTCGGTAGCCTCGCCTACGATGACCCTGTGGCGGGACTGATCAGGCGTGAGGACATCGAGGCGGTGCGCGAGCGCGCCAGGCTTGAGGACGTCGTCGGCGAGCACGTGACCCTCAAGAGCGCCGGCGTCGGCTCGCTCAAGGGGCTGTGCCCCTTCCACGACGAACGCACCCCCTCCTTCCACGTCCGCCCCCAGCTCGGTTACTGGCACTGCTTCGGCTGCGGTGAGGGCGGTGACGTCATCACCTTCATCGAGAAGATCCACCACCTCGGATTCGCCGAGGCCGTCGAGTACCTCGCCGACCGCACCGGGGTCCAGCTGCGCTACGAGGAGGGCGGTGCGGTACGGCGCGGGGTCGAGCCGGGCACTCGGCAGCGCCTCATGGACGCCAACCGCCTGGCCGAGGCCTGGTTCCGCGAGCAGCTCGCCACCCCGGAGGCACAGCCGGGGCGGGACTTCCTCACGTCCCGGGGCTTCGACCGCCATGCCGCCGCACACTTCGGCGTCGGCTATGCGCCCGCCGGATGGGACAACCTCGCCCGCTACCTGCGCGGCTCCGGCTACACCGAGGCCGAGCTGGTCGACTCCGGCCTGTGCAGCCGGGGCGGGCAGGACGGGCGCCGCGTCTACGACCGCTTCCGCGGCCGCCTCATCTGGCCCATCCGGGACGTCACCGGAGCCACCGTCGGCTTCGGGGCGCGCAAGCTCTTGGAGGAGGACCAGGGCCCCAAGTACCTCAACACCCCCGAGACCCCCGTCTTCCACAAGAGCCAGGTCCTCTACGGGCTGGACCTGGCCAAGCGGGAGGTCGCCCGCTCCCACCGGATCGTCGTCGTTGAGGGCTACACCGACGTCATGGCCGCTCACCTGTCCGGAGTGACGACGGCCGTGGCCACGTGCGGGACCGCCTTCGGTGCGGACCATGTGCGGGTCGTGCGCCGCCTGCTGGGGGATGTGGACGACCCTGCGGCGGGAGTGGTCACCGGTCAGGGGCGCGAGGCCCGTGGCGGCGAGGTCATCTTCACCTTCGATGGTGACGCGGCCGGCCAGAAGGCCGCGCTGCGCGCCTACGCCGAGGACCAGCGCTTCGCCACCCAGACCTTCGTGGCCGTCGACCCCGGCGGCCTGGACCCCTGCGACCTGCGCATGAAGGAGGGGGATTCGGGCATCCCGCGCCTGCTGTCCAGGCGGGTGCCGCTGTTCGAGTTCGTGATCCGCACCTCCCTGTCCCACCTGGACCTGGACACCTCCGAGGGTCGGGTCCGGGGGCTGCGCTCGGCGGCGCCGGTGGTGGCCGGCATCCGGGACCGGGCGCTCAAGCGCGAGTACACCCGGCGGCTGGCCGGATGGCTGGGCCTGCCCGATGCCGAGGTCCACGCCGCAGTCCAGGCCGCAGGCAGGCGAGGGGCCCAGCCCAGCGCGGCGAGGGGCGGCCAGTGGCCCGCCGATGAGACCGCCGGTCCCGATGCCGCCGCCCCGGTGCGGGGGCTGCCGCCGGTGACAGACCCCGTCGAGCAGCTCGAGCGTGAGGCCCTGGCCGTCATCATCCAGTTCCCAGTGGCGGCCCACCAGGCCGGTGCAGACGAGCTCGGGGCCGACTCCTTCGGCCAGCTCACCCACCGGGCCGTCTATGAGGCCGTCGCCGCCGCCGGAGGCACTGGGGAGGTGCCGGGGCTGGTCCAGCAGGCGGTGGCCGCCGGCATGGGGGAGCAGGAGGCACAGCGCCGGGCCACACTGCGTTGGCTCCAGCAGGTGCGCGACGGCGCCATCGGCCTGGTCGAGGCCGCCATTACCGAGCTCGCCGTGGCACCCCTGCCCCTGCCCACGATCCGGGGGCGGGGCACCGAGGTGGACGCTTCCGGTCTGGAGCGCTACGCCAAGGGGGTGCTCGACTCCCTGGCCGTCATGGGCATTAACCGCAGGCTCGTCGAGATGCGCTCACGCCACCGGAGGATGTCGCCGCAGGAGGAGGGCTACCGTGAGCTGTTCTCCCAGATCGCCGCCCTCGAGCAGCGCCGCATGCAGATCAGGCAGGGGACCTGAGACCGGGCGGTGACCCACGTCGGCGAGCAGGTGCAGGTAGCCTGGAGATCATGCCGATCCTGCGCCGTCGCCAAGGCACACCCATCCGCTCCACCGCCACGCTTCCACTGCAGATGCGCGAACAGCTGCGCGAGCCCGACCTGGGGGCCGTTCCCCTGGACGCGGACGGCTCGGCATGGGCGGTGGCCACGGCAGGCGCCCTGGTGGTCTTCACTGGGAGTAGCAGGCCCGAGACCCACCCCTGGGACGAGGTGGAGCAGGGGAGCTGGGACGGCCAGGAGCGCGTCTTCACCCTGAGGTGGACGCAGCAGGACCGCGAGGACCTGACCTTGAAGGTCCCGGCCGGAGTCCGCAACGGCGATGCCTACGCCTCAGCGGACGTGGCCCCCTTCGCCAAGGCCCTGCGCCAACGGGTCGAGGCCGCCATCATCCACAGCGCCGTGGCAATGCTCCCCAGTGGCGCCACGGCCACGGCCAGCGTGCGTCGGGGCAGTGACGGCGAGCTCTACTCCGTCACCCGGCCCCTGATCTCACAGGTCGATGAGGCGGAGGATCGCCGCGCGCTTCAAGAGCTGGAAAACCGCGTCCGTGAGGGTGTGGGCCTGCCCACACGGTAGGATGTCGTTGGAATATCAGCGTTTCTTGTGCTTCGCTGGATTCGACGTCGCCGCGGGATGTTGCTAAAGTTCACTGCGCGTCAAGCGCATTCCTGCGTAGCTCAATGGCAGAGCATCCGACTGTTAATCGGACGGTTGCT
>ERZ772942.525-NODE-525-length-16461-cov-3.303365_pt1 | contig 16461 bp, 16 predicted proteins | sample MGYA00511135_ERZ772942 | MGnify/ENA primary metagenome ERZ772942 (study PRJEB29015, sample SAMEA2738099) | human oral metagenome | biome: human oral; feature: human-associated habitat; material: saliva | place: China | collected 2265 ... | reverse complement strand
GTTCGATGATTTTTCCGTTTTGATACACGTCGACATGTTTGCCGCTGATTTTGAGATAGTGGCTGCAAGGCAGGCCGATAAAGGAATAGCGGCCGAAGCGTTCTCCACCGACAACGGATTCGAGCAGGTAGGTGAAAGGCTTGTTGGCAAGTTTGAGGTAGATTGAGAGCGGTGTGTCCAAGTCGGCAAGCAGCTCTTGAACGAGTGGAATGCGGTTGTAACCTTGTGCGGCTTGGGCTTGGTATTCTTGTTTGCTGATCATCTTAATAAGTCTTTCAGACGGCCTGTTTTAGGGTGTTAAATCGTGTGAAGAGTATAGCATTTTATTGGGATTGTTGACAGTCTGAGCGTTATGTCAGATATAGAAAACGCCGTCTGAAAAAGACGGCGCGAGGTATCAGGCAAGGGTATTGCCGATTTTGTTTTTTCGGCTTCGCTTCCACTTGAAAACATAAGCGGCAACAACGGGAATCAGGGCGATAATAGATTTGAATGTCCAGCCTGAATACCATGTACCTTCAGGAACGTCGCTTGCAAGCCAAGTGAAGTATGGCCACCAGCAGGCAACCAGGCTGCCGAGGAACAGCGGCCAAATATAACGGCTTAAGTTGCGTTGCCATAAAAGGAAACAGATGGCCGCCCAAACAAAAGTCAGTACGGTAATCAGGAGAATGGTGTAGGCATCTGAAATCAGGATGGCGGCAAAGTAGTAGCTGAGTGCGACCCACAATAGGGCAAGTATCAAGACGATGATTTCTTCCGGGCGTTTAAACATATTTTCTCTCTTTTATAAGACTGGCAATGCGTTAATACTATACCCTAAACAAGAAGAGATGATAAGAGTCTTTCAGACGGCCTTGTAGCCGGGTTTGCTATAATGGGTACAATCAATTTTTTGGAAAGGACAAACCATGACGGCAAACTTTCAAGAAACGCTGAAGGCTTTGGGCAAACAGGCAAAAAAGGAAGCAGCGGAGCGGGAAGCGGAAGCAAAGACTAAAAAGCAGGCAGAAGATGTGGATTTCAGTAAGGCAGTTGGTAAGGTTACGCCGTTGAAAAATGCCGGTAACTATTATGAACAGCCCCGCGATAAATCGCCTATCAAACCGCGACCTAAAGAAATGGCGACTTTGGAGCAGGAAGATTATTTTTATGTGGGCAGCGGCGGCTGGGAAGAACCGCCGGCTTCGTTCAGTAAAAACGGGCAGGGTAAAAATGATTTGATGCGTTTGCGAAACGGCCATTATCCCGTGGTGGCGGATGTGGATTTGCACGGCTATACGCAGGAAGAGGCGCAGCAGGTATTGAACGAATTTATTGAGTTTACGAAAAAACGCGGCGTTTGCGGCGAGATTGTCCACGGCAGCGGCTTGGGTTCCGCAGGCTATAAACCGGTTTTGAAAAATATGACGCGCCGCTGGTTGATGCAGCATCCTGATGTGTTGGCTTATGTCGAGCCTCGACAAGGCAATGATGGTGCAGTCAGGATTTTGTTAAAACGCCAACGCCGAGACGATGATTGGAAACAGTAAAATATAAAAAGCAGTGTCGATAAAATGATACTGCTTTTTTTATGGTTGTCAGATTAAGAGGATTTCTTTTTGAAAACCGATTCGCAACCTTTGCCATTGGTCATTGCAGTTTTGAAATTATTGGCTGAATCAATATCAGTGCATTTGTAAGCATTGCCCAAACTATCCATCCAAACGGAAAGGGTATAGCCTGTTTTGGTGGGTATGGCTTTCAAACAATAGGCCCGGCTTTTATTGGAGGCCCGGCTTTTATTGGAGGCTCGGCATTTATTGGTATCAATCATTTCAGCAGAGTATTCATATTTGTCTGCCAAGTCTTTATGGCCTTTGTATGAGGAAATAAAGTCATCCAACTGAGTTTTAATCTCATCAGTTTTCCACTTTGGATTTTTAACCATCTGGTTTTTAAAAGCAGAATTGATGGCGACTAACTCGGCATGCGCTTGTGATTGGTAGCCGCGTTCAATGTAGTGGTTGTAAGACGGAATAGCAATGACGCTCAGGATGGCTAAGATGGCAACGGCAATCATCATCTCAACCAGCGTAAAGCCTAGTTGTTTGGTAGAGGTGGTATTCATTATATTATTCGCTGGCAACGTAAGACTGAAGAACGACTTGGGTATTGGCATTCTTACCCCATGCCTTGGCGGTAACGCGGTAAATAGTACGTTTGTCGGCAGAGTTAGTGCCTAGATATTCGATGATGTGGCGAGGTTTTTTAATTTTAATACCACTGATTTCTTCGTATTCTTCATCTTTATCTTTATCGTCTTCTTCAATACCACTGATTTTGTATTTTTTACCGTTTTTTTCAATGCATTTATTCGTGCCACATTCACGCACCCAGGCCTCAACTGTTGAAGTACCAATCACAGTAATCGTACCTTCTGCAGTAAGATAAGAGCCGGCATTAACGTGTGCTGCTTTGCATAACCCTTTCTTTATATTATCTTTATCTTTAGGTTTGGTTTTCGAGATCGAAATACAATTATCAGTGAAAGGAAAGTCCCCATCCTCAATTTCGTAAATGCGATTCTCCCCTTCACGTAATGCCGCTTCGGCGAGTGTAGTTGCAAATTTATGGTCAGCGTCGTTTGTACTGATGCGCTGTTCGGTATTATAGGACTGGGTGGCGGTAACCACGAGCAGGGCGATGACGACCATCATCATTAAGACGATAAACAAAGCATAGCCTTGTTGCTGGTCGGGTTTGATTAGAGTGATCGGTCGGCGCATACGTTTCCTCCGCGGATGGTGGCATTAATATTATAGATATCGACTTTATTGTCTTGTTCTTTTGATGGGTCAATACTGCCGTTATTCAGTACGATTTGGATAGAAGCCGGAGACTTGGCCTCAGCTGAGGTATCCAATGCGTTTTTGTAATCAAATGATTCTGTATTCACTCCGCTGGCAGGTGCATTTTCAGAATCAGGACATTCTGCATAGATATAGTGGATATCCATGGTTGTAATGCCTTTAATTAGCAGCTGCGGATTACTCCATGAGCCATCATTTGATAATTGGAAACGGAATAAGCCGCTCTCTTCGCCAAGCGTACCGACGGCGTAAGCAATCATTTCATGTTTCATGATGGCGATACTGCCGTCTTGATCAGAGTTGGTAATTTTTAAAGCCGATTTTGCCGCAGCCAAATCTTTAATTTCTGTGTGAGGTTTGGCAATACCGTAGCAACTGCTAGCAATGGCAGTTTTTGCAGCAGAGTCCGCTTTGTCGATACCGTATTGGAACAGCAGGGCTTTGCCAGTTTGAGCAAAGCCGGTATAGCTTAATTTATTGATTTCTTTAACAGGTAACAGCTTATTAACACCGGCTGTTTTCAATGTGTATTCATTTGAGCTTTTGTCTTCTATCACTGCAGAGGCAGGAAAATTCGCCATATTGAAGCAGCCGAAATTACCTGCCATACGCGCATCGCGGACAATCATGTTGGCGGCGTTGCGCAAATCTTGTTGGATACCGATACGGGCGTTGGCAGATTTGTTCAATCCGCGTGCAGTAAAGTAGGTGGAGCTAACAGCCATTAAGACGATCATGCTGAGCAGGCTGGCAACCAGAAATTCAAGGATGCTGAAGCCACGAATAGCAGTTTTATTAGGAATATGATTGAGTAAGCGTTTATTGTTCATTGTTAGTCTCTTACGCGTGATTGGTAGGTATAGACAACGTTACGCTCCGATGTATTGAGATCTTTTGAAGTATTTTCTTCTTCGACATCTTGCAACCATAAAACTTTCACGATGGTCGTGTCGCCTTTGTAATCGCATTTTTCGTTAAACCCATTTTCTTCGTAAGTCGGCTCTGCTCCGGAAGAATCTTTGCAGATAGTGAAGAAGAATTGGGCTTCGGGAAGGGCTTGGGCTAAATCGTCTTTAAACTGTGCAATTTGAGCCTGTGCAAGTTGGGCTTTGGTCATTTTGGCTTCAAATTTTGCAGTTTGTTTAAAGTCGGATTTTAGGTAGGCATCATAGGATTTTTTATAACGGGTGGTTTTTTCCCCTGCAGTATCAGTTTCTTCAGAGAGCGTCGGATTAATGAGCATGCCTTCAATCAGATTTTGCGTAATTTGGGCGACTGTGGTTTGATTTTCAGACTCGCGCACGTTGGATACGGTACGCAATTGAACAGCTAGAAGGGCAAGCACACCGATGGCAAGGACAAACATGGCAATCAAAACTTCAATCAGGGTCATACCTGATTGAAGTTTTGGAGTAAAGCTTGTTGAGCTTGTTTTCAGACGGCCTTTAAATGATCTGAGATGAGTAGGATTAGTAATGTTCATAAGATACCGTTGTTATTATTTGGAAGTGTATTCGCACATTTTGCGCTCATCGTTTTTAGCACAGATTTCGACATGCCCATTGCCATTAATTAAAAGTACGGTAGCACGGGCTTTCTTGGTTTCAGCATCGGCAGCGGATTTATCTGTCAGGCTGATTTTGATGTGGCCGTCTGAAAATTGATAATCCTTGCCATCAGTTGAATGGCTAAATGTACCATTGGGCAGGAATCTCCACCAAACTTCTTTTGAAGCTGAAGCAGAGAGGGCAGAACGGTCATTGCTGATAGGGATATAGTCGAAGCTGTATTCTACTTTGTCGGTATCTCCATTAAGGATAATGGAGCGGATGGATAAATCGACTGTGTCGTTTTGATAGCGTAAGTCTTCGTTTTTATCGGCGTAGGCCAACATACCATTACCGGCATATTTGGAATCGCAACCATTATTGGGCGAGCCATCGGATTTGATTTTGACCGGGCAGATGTAAACGGGAAGATTGAGACGGACGGCCTCATTACGCGCGAAGCGCAGCAGATTGGCAATTTGCTCTGCTTGCGATGCCGCACGTCTGGAGGCAATCCATTGATTCATATTGGGAAGTGCGATGACGGCCATTACTGCTGCAATAGTAATGACGATCAGCAACTCAATTAGGGTGAAGCCTTTTTGTGTCTGATACATGAGTGATTTTTTGGTAGTAATGTGTTGGGTAACTGACGTTTTCTCTTTTGCATTTGCCTGTGGCAATGCTTTTGCTTTTATTAGATTTATTTTAAACGATTTTGTAATGCGTGACTAATGAAATATGAAATTCGGTTAGTTTTTCAGACAATCTGTCTCAATCTTCCATCAACATAGATTCTGGAACATAGGCAGCATTATCAAATTTGGTAAATTGACCCATCCAAGTGAGGAATACTTTCCCGACTGGACCGTTACGGTGTTTGCCGATAATACATTCCGCCAAGCCTTTTGCGGGTGAATCTGAGTTGTAGTATTCGTCGCGATACATGAACATAATCAAGTCGGCATCTTGTTCGATTGCGCCGGATTCACGCAAGTCGGACATCATCGGTCGTTTGTCGGTACGTTGTTCAACAGTACGGCTCAACTGCGACAGGGCTATGACGGGAACTTGCAATTCTTTAGCCAATGCTTTGAGGGAGCGCGAAATTTCGCCAAGCTCGGAAGCACGGTTGTCAGAACGACCGGAGCCAGACATTAATTGTAGATAGTCGATGACGATCAAGCCCAATTTACCGTTGAACTGGCGTGCAAGACGACGGGCGCGGGCTCGAAGTTCGAGCGCGGTCAAACCAGGAGTTTCATCGATATACATGGGTGCATCGGAGAGTTTGACGACCGCTTCGTTCAGACGGCCCCAATGTTCGTCTTGCAATCTACCGGTTTTTAAAACGCTTTGATCCAAACGTCCGACTGAACCCAGCATACGCATGACCAGCTGTGCACCGCCCATCTCCATGGAGAATACGGCGACAGGTAATTTGTTTTCTACGGCAACGTGTTCAGCGATGTTGATGGAAAAAGCGGTTTTACCCATGGAAGGACGGCCCGCGACGATGATCAAATCGCCTGGTTGGAGGCCTGATGTTTTTTTGTCGAGGTCGATAAAACCTGTCGATATGCCGGTTACTTCATCAGGATTGTCGCGCGAATAAAGCATATCGATGCGCTCGACCACTTCTTTCAAAAGGTCTGGCATCTCAAGGAAGCCTTGTTTGGATTTGGCGGTACTTTCGGCGATTTGGAATACTTTGTTTTCCGCCTCGTCCAAAAGCTGGCCTGCATCACGCCCTTGCGGATTGTATGCGTTGCGTGCAATTTCCGTGCCGACTTCGGCAAGCTGGCGCATGATGGAACGTTCGCGCACGATTTCGGCGTAGCGGCGGATATTGGCAGCAGACGGCGTGTTTTGCGCCAGCGTAATCAGATAGTTGAATCCGCCTGCCGCTTCCAATTCTTCAGTGCGTTCCAAACTTTCTTGGACGGTAATGACGTCGGCAGGGCGGCTTTCATTAATCAGGTTGGCAATTGCACGAAAAATCAGGCGGTGTTCGTGGCGGTAAAAATCCTCGCCGGAAACGACATCGGCAATACGGTCCCAAGCAGAATTTTCCAGCATCAGGCCGCCCAATACGGATTGCTCCGCTTCTGTGGAATGTGGCGGCAGTGACAATGCGCTGATTTCACGGTCTTCAGACGGCATATCGGAATAATTGCTCATGACGGGCATCTCTGGCTGGAAAATTGCAATCCACTATTATAGCGCAGTGTAAGTTCAATTGGTTTGTTTAGGCTAAAGCAGGTAAAATAGTAATGTTGTCGATTTGACAACACACACTACCAAAATATAAATATCAAGAATTAGGAGCATAAAAATGGAACACAAGCTGCCACAATTGCCTTATGAACTGGATGCGTTGTCCCCTCATCTGACCAAAGAAACTTTGGAGTTCCACTACGGCAAACACCATCAAACTTACATCACCAATTTGAACAATCAAATTAAAGGTACTGAGTTTGAAGAAATGCCTTTGGAAGAAATCGTGAAAAAATCTTCCGGCGGTATGTTCAACAACGCTGCCCAAACTTGGAACCACACTTTCTACTGGCTGGGCTTTACCCCTAAAGGTCAAGGCAAACCTGCCGGCGAATTGGCTGCGGCAATCGACGCCAAATGGGGCAGCTTCGAGAAATTCCAAGAAGCGTTCAATGCTTGCGCGGCCGGCACTTTCGGCTCAGGTTGGGCATGGTTGGTGAAAACGCCTGCCGGTGAATTGGATCTGGTTTCTACTTCCAATGCAGGTACTCCGCTGACTACTGAAAACACTCCGCTGTTGACTTGCGACGTATGGGAACACGCTTACTACATCGACTACCGCAACAGCCGTCCTAACTACCTGAAAGGTTTCTGGGAAATCGTTAACTGGGATGAAGTTGCCAAACGCTTCGCCGCATAAAACGATATGAATGAAAAGGCCGTCTGAAGAATTTTCAGACGGCCTTTTTATCGATATTAGCGTGAAGAAAAGGTTTAGATGAATGTTTTTTCTGTTTGATGCGCAAAATTATCATGGAGCAGAAAAAAGGATAAACGGGAGATTATGCTAAAATATTGTCAACAATTTTTTGATTCCGCATGATATGGAATCAGCGTTTGACACACATACACAAGAGGATTTTATGAAATTTCTAGACCGTGAGGCGACCATTGCCAAACCTGGCTTTAATCGTTGGCTGGTACCACCCGCCGCTTTGGCCGTGCATCTTGCCATCGGGCAGATATACGCTTATTCCGTGTTCAATGCGCCGCTGACCAAGCTTATCGGTATCACTGAGTCGGCTGCAGGAGATTGGAAGCTGACCACGGTCGGTTGGATTTTCAGTATTGCCTTGGCAATGTTGGGTGCGTCAGCGGCTATGTTCGGTACATGGATGGAGCGCGTTGGGCCGCGTAAGGCGATGTTTGTTGCTGCCTGCTGCTTTAGCTTGGGCTTTTTTGTGTCGGCGATCGGCGTCCATACGCACAATCTGTTTTTGCTTTATTTGGGCAACGGTGTAATTGGTGGAGTTGGTTTGGGCTTGGGCTATATCGGGCCTGTATCGACACTGATGAAATGGTTTCCCGATAAACCGGGTATGGCGACAGGTTTGGCGATTATGGGTTTTGGCGGCGGTGCGATGTTGGCCTCGCCTTTATCCGTGTCGCTGATGAATTTTTTCTCCAGTGAAACTTCGGTTGGCGTAGTACAGACGTTTGTTGTTTTGGGCATTTTTTATTTGGTATTGATGATGTTTGGTGCATTTACCATCCGCATACCTGCCGATGGCTGGAAACCTAAAGGTTATGTTGCGCCGAAAATCAAAAGCAAATTGGTCAGCAGCAATCACGTCAATGTTTCCGAAGCCATGAAGACGCCACAATTTTGGCTCTTGTTTTGGGTGTTGTGCTTGAATGTGACGGCGGGTATCGGCGTTTTGGGTCAGGCTTCTGTCATGATTCAGGAGCTGTTTTCTGAAGCTTCTGTCGGTAAACAGGCTGCCATTGGCGCGGGTGCGGCGGCAGGTTTCGTGAGTCTGTTGAGCCTGTTTAATATGGGCGGCCGCTTTTTGTGGTCCAGCGTGTCCGACAAAATCGGGCGTAAAAATACATATACTATTTTCTTTGTGCTCGGTTCGCTGTTGTATTTCGCCATTCCGTCGATTGGCGCGAGCGGTAACAAGGCTTTGTTTGTTATTGGATTTTGCGTCATCATTTCCATGTATGGCGGCGGTTTCGCAGCGATTCCGGCGTATTTGAAGGATTTATTCGGCACTTATCAAGTCGGTGCAATCCACGGCAGGATTTTGCTGGCGTGGTCAACTGCGGCCGTTATTGGCCCGGTGTTGGTCAACTATATCCGCCAAAGCCAAATTGAAAGCGGTGTTCCGGCTGCCGAGGCTTATAGCATTACCATGTACATCATGGCAGGTTTGTTGATTGTCGGTTTGTTGTGTAATTTGAGTGTCCGTTCGGTTCACGAAAAGCATCACGAAAAAGACATTAAGGTCGCGGCACATAGCGGCAATCCCGATGATGAAACCGCTGTATCTGATGCCTATCTGATCAGCAAGAAAGTATCAGCGGGCGGTATCGGCGTATGGTGGCGCTGGGCTTTAGTCTGCATTCCTTTGGGCTATGGTGTCATTATGGTGTTTGTTAAAGCCTTAAGTTTGTTTAATTGATTACTGAAAATTAGAGGCCGTCTGAAAGTTTCAGACGGCCTTTTCAAATGTTAAACAATTAATCTTTTGATACGCTGATGGTATGTTTGATGTGTTTTAAATTCGCAACGATGGTAAAAGTCATCATCACCAGTAATGCCCATGAACTCCATTTGCTGATGTGTACCGATGCCCACGCGCCGATTTGGTTTGGATAACGCCAAACGCCGAATAGGGTTCCCAAATTTTCCGCCAGCCAAATAAAAAATCCGATCAGGACGAAAGCGAGCAGGAGCGGCATTTTGCGAGTGGTGTCATAGGGCGTGTACAAGACCGTTGTCCGGGCGTATAGGCCGAGAGCAAAAGCTGCAAGATACCAGCGATAGTCGCCGATATAGTGATGGGTGAAAAAATTGATATAAATCGCCAGTGCGCACAAAGTGCCCAACCAATATGGCGGATGGCTTTTGATTTTGAGGTCAAACAGCCGCCATGCTTGAATGATATAGCTGCCGACTGCAGCATACATAAAGCCCGCAAACAGCGGTACTCCGCCAATTTTGGTATAAGCCTCATCCGGATAGCTCCAAGATTGGATATCGCCTGATGTCTTGAACCACTCTAAAGCAAAGCCTACCAAGTGAAACAGCGTAATCGATTTCACTTCATCCCAAGTTTCCAACTTGAAATACAGCATGGCTGCTTGTACGGAGACAGCAAAAATCAGCAGTAGGTCGTAGCGCGAAATTCCCAACCAGCCTGTTTTCGGAACGAGGAACATGGCAATGAAAAACAAGCCTGCAAATAAGCAGGCTCGTGCTTCTTTCAAACCAAAAAACCAAAATTCAACGATAAAGCGTCGCCAACCATGCAAATCCTTGCGTTTGGGATGCTCAGTCAGCCAAGTATCCAGTTTGCCCAACATATTTTCAGACGGCCTCTTTATCTTGAAAATGTTTTAGGCAGATTGAATCGGAATAACGCGGTTTTGCTTACGTTTTGCGCCACCCTCACAATAGTTGGTTTTGACATAATCTTCAACGATTTGTAAAAACTCGGCAGCGATATTGTCGCCTTTGAGGGTCACTTTCCGTTCGCCGTCTACATAAACTGGCGCAACCGGAGTTTCGCCTGTACCTGGCAGGCTGATACCGATATCGGCAAGCTTGCTTTCGCCCGGACCATTTACCACGCAACCCATCACGGCGACGTTCAATGATTCAACGCCTGGATATTCAGTGCGCCAAACAGCCATTTTCTGGCGTAAATAGTTTTGTACGTCTTGAGCCAACTCTTGGAATACGGTACTGGTGGTACGCCCGCAACCCGGGCAGGCTGTAACCATTGGCGTAAAGGAGCGCAAGCCCATGGTTTGCAGGATTTCCTGACCAACAATGACTTCTTGTGTGCGTGGGGAGCCGGGTTCGGGCGTAAGGGAAATTCGAATGGTGTCGCCGATGCCTTCTTGCAACAATACGGACAAAGCTGCGGTGGAAGCCACAATGCCCTTGCTACCCATACCTGCCTCAGTCAGACCAAGATGGAGCGGGTAACGGCAACGACTGCCTAATTCGCGGTAAACCTGAATCAAGTCTTGTACGGCGCTGACCTTGCACGACAAAATAATTTTGTCTTCAGGCAAGCCTAAAGCCACGGCTTTTTCTGCCGATTCCAGCGCCGAAACAATCAAAGCCTCTTTCATGATTTCTTCAGGCGGTTTTGGTGTGGCAGAAGCTAAGTTGGCATCCATCATGCGCTTGGCAAGGCTTTGATCAAGCGAACCCCAGTTCACACCGATGCGTACGGCTTTATTGTTTTCTGCGGCAGTACGAATCATAAAGGCAAATTTTTCATCGCCTTTTGCACCTTTGCCGACATTGCCCGGGTTAATCCGATATTTGGCCAAGGCTTTGCCGCACTCAGGAAATTCGGCCAATAAGCGTTCGCCATTAAAATGGAAATCACCAATCAGAGGCGTGGTATAGCCCATATCGTCTAAGCGGCTGCGGATTTCAGCTACTTTGGAAGCTGCTTCAGGAGTATTGACCGTGATGCGGACCATTTCCGAGCCGGCATCGCTCAATTCTTTGACCTGTTGGGCAGTTGCTGCGGCATCTGCCGTATCCGTATTGGTCATGGATTGAACAAGAACGGGCGCATCGGAGCCGATGATGAGGTGGTCAATTTTGACTTGATGTGTCTGACGGCGTTTAGGTGTGGTCATTTTAGTTTTTTCCTGCAACAAAAGAGGCTGATTTTTCACCGGCAACACGGTATTTCAAAGGTTCAATAGGTGTGCCGCCGTAATTGGCTTCCGAGCCGGCTGCAATACCGATCCAAACATTGTAGGGTGCGCCGCCTCTCAGACGTTGTTCGCTTCCAGCCGGAACGATACGGCTGAATACTACTTTTCCATCTTTGTCTGTAATAATCAGATTGCTTCGGTATTGGACTTTAATCCAAAGTTCGTCTTTCTCAACTTTGACGGCAGGCTTCTCTTCTTGTACGACGGCGGAAGCTGCTGAGGCAGCTTGATCATTAGCTACTTCAGGCTTATTGGTAATTTCTTTTTTGCCGTCTTCCGTCATTTCGCTAACGGCAACATTATCCGTTTTTAAGGCAGGCGTTTTCATCGTATCAGCAACATCTTTGCTGTTTTGAATGTTTGCCTGTTCGTTTTCAAAACTGGATTTACTTTGCCAAAAGTAAACGCCGCCTACAGCCAAAGCCAGTGCGGCTATCCCCAATATCCATTTTGGGAAACCTTGTTTTTCAGTGTCTTGGTAGCTTAAGCCGGCGTTGGTACTGCGTGTTACCGCGTATACATGGTCTTCAAGTTGCGGAGTAATGGAGAGCAAATGTTTGGCGATGGTTTGTTCGTCGATTTTCAAAAATCGTGCATATGAACGCAGATAGCCAGAAACAAAGACTAAACCAGGAAAGCCTGAATACTCCCCTTTTTCCAAAGCATCAATTTGTTCGGCAGACAGTTTCAAACGTGAAGCAACATCTTGAATATCGATTTTGGCATCAGTTCTGTGTTTGCGTAATTCATCCCCCAATGTTTTGGCGGCTTGTGTGTCGTAGTTGATTTTATCGTTATTTTCCATTTAGTGGCCCGTTGTGACAGTTTGTAGTTCGTCTGAATAGGGGAAGTTTGCCCTAAGTTGGGCTTCGTATTCGTATGCGGCGTGTTTATTGCCCAAAGCGGTAGCCAAACGCCAGCCTAAAAGCAAATCGTCAGCCTGCAGGACATCAACTTTGCTTTGGTATTGGCGGAAATAATAGTCGGCATCGTTCAGATTGCCTGCCATCATTTTGGTTCGGGCAAGTTCTTTGAAAGCAGGGAAGAATTGCGGATTTGCTGCTAAAGACCTTTCCAAATAGGCTTGGGCTAAAGAGTATTGGCCTAACCTTGCACTGCAAATGCCTTTATTCATATTGGCAATAAAGGGGCTTGGGTAGGTTGGGTCGGCCAGTGCTTTGTCAAAATAAGCCAAAGAATCGGCTGGTGCATTCATTTGATTGCACAAGAACCAACCGTAGTTGTTGTTGACTTCCGCGCTATCAGGTTTTAAAGACAATGCTTTAAGAAAGCTTTCCTGAGCTTTATCTTTGACTTTCAAATACTGATAAATCTCGGCGCGTACCAACCAAGCAAGGTCATTTTTCGAATTGAACTTAAGCGCCTCTTCGATACTTTCAGTAGCTTGGCGGTAGTTTTGGCCACGCATATATTCCACAGCCAGTTGAGTTTTGATATTAGAAACTTGAATGGCACGTTCTTTAGGGCTTGGGCCGGAAGAGGAAGCACAGGCAGAAAGAGTCAGTGCGGTAAGTAACGCAAATCCGAACTTGATTTTCATAATTAACCTTATTGTTCGACCAAAATCTGTTGCCATTTTTGTTGGCGGCGTGTTTTATCTTGTACTTGTCCGGCCAATTGTCCGCAAGCGGCATCGATATCGTCGCCGCGGGTTTTGCGGACAGTAACGACAAAGCCGGCTTGTTGCAGAATATCGCGGAAGACACGGATATTTTCATTGGTAGAACGTTCGTAGCCGGAATTTGGGAAAGGATTGAACGGAATCAGATTGAATTTGCATGGTACGTCTTTAACCAATTCAATCAATTCACGCGCATGTTGTGCTTTATCGTTGATACCGTCGAGCATAACGTATTCAAAGGTAATAAAGTCACGGGGTGCTTTGACCAAATAACGTTGACAGGCCGCCATCAATTCTTTAAGCGGGTATTTTTTGTTGAGTGGAACAATCTGATCGCGCACTTCATCGTTGGATGCGTGTAAAGATACAGCCAAAGCAACAGGCATTGCATCACGCAGTCTGTCCATTTGTGGAACCATGCCTGAAGTGGAAACAGTCACGCGGCGGCGGCTCAAGCCGTAGCCGTGATCATCCAACATAATGCTCAAGGCAGTAACAACATTGTCAAAGTTTGCCATGGGTTCGCCCATACCCATCATCACCACGTTGGAGATAACGCGTTCGTTTTTAGGGGTAACGCCCATGGCTTTATTGGCCCACCAAAGCTGGCCGATAATTTCAGCGGCAGTCAGGTTGCGGTTGAAACCTTGTCGTCCGGTAGAGCAGAAGGTGCATTCCAATGCGCAACCTACTTGGGAAGAGATGCACAAAGTGCCGCGTTCGGCTTCGGGAATGAAGACGGTTTCTACACCGTTGCCCGTGCCGACATCCAGCAACCATTTGCGTGTGCCATCAGTAGATTCTTGTGCCATCATTAATTTAGGCACTTCGATTGTGGCTTGTTCATTTAACTTGGCGCGCAATGATTTGGCCAAGTCAGTCATTTCTTCAAAATTTTGTGCACCGGCTTGATGCATCCAACGCATTACTTGCTTGGCACGAAAAGGTTTTTCACCCATTTCGGCAAAGTGTTGCGTCAGTCCGTTTAAATCGTAATTCAGTAGATTGATTTTCATGTATTTTTATGTTTCTCAGTAAAGCTTTTAAAGCAAAGGGGCTTATTGGGCAGCTTTGCTTTAATAGCCTTTGGATTTTCAGACGGCCTTTAATTTGTAGGGCATACAAAGCAGTTTTGCCGTCCGATATAAATCGGACGGCCGTAAAGCGGCTACAGGCTTTTAGTCTTAGCGTGGGCAGATTTCGCTTTGACTGAAGAAGTAAGCAATTTCAATCGCAGCATTTTCAACACTGTCAGAACCATGTACGGCATTAACACTGACAGATTCTGCAAAGTCGGCACGGATTGTGCCCGGAGCTGCATCGGCTGGGTTGGTTGCACCCATCAATTCGCGATTTTTGGCAACGGCGTTTTCACCTTCTAATACTTGGATCATGACGGGGCTGCGTGTCATGAATTTAACCAAGTCTTCATAAAAAGGGCGGCCTTTGTGTACGGCATAAAACTCTTTTGCTTCACGCTCAGAGAGATGTTTCATTTTTGCCGCAATAATGTGCAAGCCGTTTTCTTCAAAGCGGCTGTAAATCTTGCCGATGACGTTTTTTTCTACTGCATCGGGTTTGATGATGGAAATCGTACGTTCGATGGCCATGTTATGTCCTTGTTTTTATTGAAAGGTGGGTTATCGTAGCCAAGAGGCGAGGGAAGTGTATTCTACCAAATTTCGCCCCTTTTTGGGAAAGGCATTATTTGCTTAAAGTCAGGTGTGGTTGTTCCAAGTAGACTTCGGATTGCATTTCGATCATACGGCTGGCTGTACGGGTAAATTCTTCGGCAAAATCGCCTTCGACGTAAATATCGTTTACGCCAACTGCGCTGGTAGCGCACAGCTTCACACGGAAATCGTATAAAACGTCAATTAACCATGTCAGACGGCGTGCTTCTGCTTTTTCTTGAGGGGTTAGACGTTCTAATCCTGAAAGGAAAACCATCTCGTAATGTTCGGCTAAATACAGATAGTCAGCTTGTGAGCGCGGGCCAAAACATAATGCGCGGAAATCAAACCAGATGGCGCGTTCTGACTGGGCTTTATGGGGAATTTCCCGTCCATGAATAATGCTGATACCTGGGTTTAATTCAGAGATTCCGCTCATTTCCTTAAATAAAGCGGCGAGTTTTTGCTCGTTTTCTTCATTATTGGGGACAAAGAAAATTTCGGCAGGACGCAGCGTACGCAAGCGGTAATCTTCGCCGCCATCCACATTTAAAACGGTCAGGTTGGACTCGATAAGGGCGATGGTTGGTAGAAAACTGCTGCGGTTTTGGCCTTGAGGATAGAGTTCAGATGGGGCGTAGTTGGAAGTGGCTACCAAGACGACACCTTCACTCAACAGGTTTTCCAGCAAACGGCCTAGAATCATGGCATCGGCAATATCACTGACGTGAAACTCGTCAAAGCATAAGACGCGTGTTTCTTTGGCAATTTCTGTTGCAACGGCTTTTAAGGGATTGGCTTCGCTTTTCAAGACTTTAAGGCGTTGATGGATTTCGGCCATGAAGGCATGGAAATGAACACGACGCTTGCGACGATAAGGGAGGCAGCCGAAAAAAGCATCCATCAAAAAGCTTTTACCGCGTCCTACGCCGCCATAAAAATAGAGTCCTTTTGGTACTTGGGGGGAACGCAAGCTGCGGCCGAGAAAACGGTTGCGTTTGCGTTTGAACATCATCAGCTCGGTCCACAAACGATCCAAATATTCAATGGCTCGCGCTTGGGCTTCGTCGCGGATGAAGTTGGGCTGTTCAGCTGCAGCTTGATACCAAGTCAATGGGCTGTGGTTTTCAAATGGCGGTGGCGTAAATAGTTGGTCTCTATTGCTCATGTATAACCTTTATTATGTTTTGCTGGCGATAGTCGAAACATCATCCGCAATAATTTGGACAGTAGTCGGAATGATGTTCTCATTATGGAATATTCGGTCTATTATAAATGATTTCAGACGGCCTGCGTTTTTTGCAAAGGCTTTGTTGTCAATATAGTTGGAAAAGTGTGCGATTAAAGTGCAAGTAAAAAGGGCTGGCTTTAGTATTTTTTGAAAAAACAAAAAAACGCCGCATTTCTGCGGCGTTTTGCTACTAAGTATTAATGAGCACTTTCTTGCAATGCCAAGTCTACACGCTCACGCAACTCTTTACCCGGTTTGAAGTGGGGAACATGTTTTTCAGGCACTTCCACACGTTCGCCGGTTTTAGGGTTGCGCCCGATACGGGCAGGGCGGTGGTTCAAGTCGAAGCTGCCGAAGCCGCGGATTTCGATACGTTGTCCACGAGCCAGTGAGCGGGTCATGGTATCAACCAAGACTTTTACACTGTATTCGACATCTTTAGCCAGCAGTTGATTGCCATTTTTTTCGGCAAACACTTCTGCGAGGCGAACCATCAATTCAGACTTCGTCATGTCTGCAACCTTATTCTTGGTCGCCGGACAGTTTGGCT